>ENA-UZWR01003963-UZWR01003963.1-metagenome-genome-assembly--contig:-Day-1-25m-contig-3963_pt1 | contig 17653 bp, 12 predicted proteins | sample MGYA00260337_ERZ794897 | MGnify/ENA metagenome assembly ERZ794897 | reverse complement strand
GCTGACACTCTTTCCCTACACGACGCTCTTCCGATCTGCTTCTTTTAAACCTTCAGGCATTTCATCAGGGTCGTATAACTGAGCTAATGTTTTCTCTGAATGTTTTAGACGTTCATCAAGGATTTTTAATGTGCATTGAGTTAATTCTTCTTGCCGCTGTTTTGAAATAGTTGGAAAAGGGAATGTATTATAGCATACAGAAATTGAATATCTAATACTTGTACCTAAATAACCTCCAATAGAGCGAACCCAACACATATGAAGTTTAGATGATAAAACTCCCAAAATCCAAGGCTCAGCATCGTATATAGCAAGAGCAAGATTACTGATAACGGTATCGTTATTAAGAAACCCCATCGGGATATATGTTCTTCTTTCTGATGAAACTGATGGGATAATTATTGCTGATGTTTTTCGATGCCTAATCTCTGCAAATTTATGAGGGATAATAGCTAATTTATTAGTTGCAACTCTTTTACTTTTGGTGCGACATTCTGCCACAGATTTTATTCGGGCATCTATAAATGGAATAGAAATAGCTGCTTTTAAATTTTCATCATCAAGCCAAAGACACCATCTCTCATTTCCTCTTATAAACTCGCTTGACCCTAAAAAACGCTTAATAAATAATTTGCTTTCTGGATATGAAGCAATGAGCTTTTGTTTTTCTTCCTGGTTTAAAATTAGATGGCCATTATCATTTGGCATACTTCCAAAATACATCTTTGGAAGTGTTGAAAGTAAATTAGTTCTACTTTGAACGCCAAAGTTACCACCTTTAATTAGGTAAGGTGAGATATTTTTAACTTCTATAGTTAAAGCATTATTAAATAGCTTTTTTATAGAATTAGTCTTTTTTTGTATACCTACAATTGCACAAACAACACCTGCATTTCCTACAGCATTATTAGACCATCGAAACGCCTGATGAGCAAAACCTATTTCAATACCCAACTTGAAAAGAGCATTCCAAAGAATAGGCACTTGCATTCCTTGACAAATTGAATTTGTAGTTACAAAAGCTGATTTAGAAGATGAATCACTAAGGTATTGTGCACTTTTGTAAAACCAAATACTTATATAATCCACATTATTAAACCCCTTAATTTTTCCAATTGATAGTAAAGCATCTTCTTTTTGTATTTCATTTTGATTTCTGGCTCCTATGTAAGGTGGATTTCCTAAAATATAAATCTCATCATTTTCTCTTTTAGGACACACCTCTTCCCAATCCAATCGACACGCATTTCCTTGTACAATATTACCCGCATCAGTGAGTGGTAAAGTAGGGTTGGTTCTTCCAAATTCTTTAAAGAACTCTACATTCATTTGGTGCTTGGTAAGCCATAAAGCAAGAATGGCTATTTCGTGAGCAAAATCATCTAACTCAATACCATAAAACTGGTTTAAAGAAATTTCAGAAAGGGCCAAAGAACCCATTTCCTTAAAGATTTCCATCTCCAATCTTCGTAATTCCTTATATGCTATAATTAAGAAGTTTCCACTACCACAGGCAGGGTCAAATATTTTAATGTTTTTGAGTCTGTATAGGAGTTGATTAAGTTTGTTGTTATTCCCTCGTGCATTTTCAAATTCTTCTTTTAAATCATTTAAAAACAAAGGTTCAATAACCTTCATAATATTAGGTGCAGAAGTATAATGCTGACCTAAGCTACCTCTTTGGTCCACAGAAATAACTGCCTGAAACATGGAACCAAATATATCTGGATTGATAGCTGACCAATCTTGATTACCGCTTTCAATAATGGCCTTTCTTGAAGCATATGAAAAATTAGGTGCACTGTATTTTTCTGCAAATAAGCCTCCGTTCACATATGGAAAAGCGTTGAGGTATTCGGGTAATCCTACTCTTTGGTTTTCGGGTGTATTAAGCACCTCAAAAAGTTTATCTAAGTATTTCTTTAAATCACTGCCATCTTGCTGTGTATGTGAAGCTATGGCATTAGAAAATTGATTATCCTTAAAAATATCTGTATCCTCAGCAAAAAAGCAAAACAACAATCGTGAAAGAAATATATTTAGGCTATGTAAAAATTCGGGCGAATCATCTTCATTATCATTCTTAATTTCATCAAACAGTTTGGCCATCTTAACCGCAGCTTTTATGTCTGCAGGGTTTTCATTTTGAAGTTGAGCCTTTTCCATTCCCGCCCAAGGCAAGAAGAAATCATAGTTCTTTGGTAAATCCTTTAATGGAATATCAAGTGTAATGTTCATCTTGGTATCCTTAGCCAATAAAGTTTTATAATCTGTAACTATTACAAATCGCTGATCATATTTTATTTCCTGAGCTAAGTGGGTAATGCTAAGATGTAAGTCCTCATTGTAAACTTCTTTAAAAAATAACTTCTTTTTCAGTGATACTTCACCCTCATTTTTAGAAAGATTAGCTGTTCCCCTTTGCAGCCTTGTAATAGTAGCTTTTGGTAGATTATATGCTAATAGCAAATCATAGATAAAAGTTTCCCTACTGAAATTTTTAATCAGCTTTTGAAGATTATTTTCTATTTGGGTTATGTTCATTTAGTTAATTAAGCAGATTAATGTAATTATAAAACATTTTTTATACTTATGACAAATATAACAACAAAGAAGTTAATGATACATCTAAAAGATCTATTGGTATTCAATAGACAAAATCCACTAATGGCGAGTATCCAATATATTGAATCCTATACTCAAATTAAATAAAATAATGTAGCTGACCGCCCCATCCGCTCCTTCTAAGTTGTAGTTCAATAACTGTGGTTCGGAATAGTTTTAATACATTTACAAAGCAGGGGAAAGTGACTTTACACCTTGTTCATTTGATTTCGGTACTTTAATCGGTGAGTTGAAAATAGCAGTATGGCTGTAACTCCCGTAGAACATAGGGTTTGGAAAAGAGGTTCGAGTCTCGTCCAGACCGCCAAACAAAGAACAAATAACAGCAAAACCCTGTAAACTTAGCGTTTATGGGGTTTTTTAATTCCCTCAAACACCAAATAAGGCTAAATAATATCAAGAAAGTAGTGAGCTAATCGGTGAGTCAAATTTACTTAACAGTTTACTCGTAAAAATGTGTGTAAAGTCCTGTCATTGTTGAGAAAATAAGTTTTTAATACTTAAAAAATCACAGTGATATTTCGTATTTTTAATAGGAATTGAGGGTACATTTAAACACACAAAATGAAAGACACATTTACAACACTATTTTACTTAAAGACTAAAACAGGTAAAGATGAAACAGCACCTATTTACTTAAGAATTACTGTTCGGGGACAGAGGGCTGAAATTTCTCTTAAAAAAACTGTTGAGAGAAAAAAGTGGAACACTGCTAAGGGCCGCATAAATGGTACAGGTGATAATGTAAAGAAGACAAATCATTTTTTAAGTAGCGTAGATCACAAGATCCAAGAAGCTTATTACAATCTTATCCAAAACGACATTCCTGTTACAGCTAGGGCTATAAAGAATAAGTATCTCGGGGTTTCAGAGCAGAACAGAGGCTTGTTGGAATTCTTCCACTATCACAACGCTAAGTTAGATGATCTTATTGGTATTGAGTTTAAGAAGTCCACAGTTACAAAGTATAAGACAACCTATAAGCACTTAAAGTCTTTTATAGTCAAACATTTTAGGACAGAAGATATTTACTTGGTGGATCTGCAACAGTCATTTATATCTGATTTTGCACATTACCTGAAGATAGATTTGAAGATAGGGGTAAACACATCCAATAAGTATTTAATGCATCTTAAGAAGATTGTAAAGGATGCGGTATATGAAGGCTTAATCTCTGCAAGTCCTTTTGAGTTCTTTAAGTTGAAGAATAAACCTGTGACAAAAGAATTTTTAAAGTCTCAAGAGCTAGATGCTCTTATATACACAGACATAAATGACCTAGGAGTGGACCTAGTTCGTGATGTATTTGTCTTTTGCTGTCACACAGGCTTAGCATATGTAGACATAAAGCAACTTACACATGATAATTTGACTATCGGAATAGATGGAAATACCTGGTTAAAAATTTATCGGGAAAAAACACAAACACCTTCTTTAGTTCCTCTTACTGAACATGCCAAACAAATGATTCATAAATACAAAAATCACCCCAAAGCTGTATCTAGGAATCTTGTTTTCCCAGTTCACAGCAATCAAAAGATGAATGTCAATTTAAAGAAGGTAGCTAAGCTTTGTGGCATTGAAAAGAATCTAACTATGCATGTTGCCCGTCATACATTTGCTACAGATGCTATGACTAAAGATGTGCCTCTAATAACTGTAAGTCATGTGATGGGACACAGCTCAACTAAGACTACTCAGATATACGCAAAATTGGTTGATACGAAGATAGCATCTGATATGAGAAATTACCTCAGTAACGCTTCAGGATTATCTAAGAAAATTAGCTGATTTTATCATCAAAAACATTAACAATTTGTTAAAAACTAAATCTTTAAACTGCTTTATTCACTTGGCGGTTAGGTATCTTTATGTTATACTAATTATTAACCTAAGGGATGACAAACATTGACATTTTAACAAGAGAAGATTTTATCAATTTTAAAAATGAATTATTTGATAAAATTAAAGAATCATCAAAACAAAATACCCTAAATAGAAATTGGCTAAAAACATCAGAAGTCACAGAGTTATTAAATATTTCAACAGGCACATTAAAGAACCTAAGAGAGACGGGTGTGTTACCTTTTTCTAAGATGGGAGGTACGCTCTTTTATAACCATGATGACATCATGCAAATATTAGAGGATAATAGAAGATGATGAGTAAAGGAGAAAAGGTATTTATTCCCATTAATCTTGATTTAGATAATTTAATAAAACAGTACCCATCAACTAGAGGTTTCAAACCTAAGGATTATAAAATATATTCCTTTATAGATTTACTAAATGATGTATGGGGTAGGCAAGAGTCTCATAGGGCAAAGTATGGAGATTACTCATTTCTCCATTCCCATCGTTTAAAGAAGCTTTATGGTGATGAAGTTCGAATTATGATAGATTGGCTGAAGTATGCAGGGGTAATTGAGAGCGATAATCATTATGAGATAGGTGAGAGATCGAAGGGTTACAGATTAACTGAGGAGTATAGACACGCTCCACCTGTAGAAAAGATTATAAAGAAGTCCACCCTTATAAGGAAGCTGAAACAGAAGTCTCGTGTACAAAAGAATACGGAGGCGAAGTTTGACTATCTAAACACCTTTATTGATGGACTTCAGATTGATGTTGTTAGTGCAGAACAAAGTTCTTGGGATTACTACCAGGAAACTAGAAGGAATTACCCTAAACAACTTGAAGAGTATGAATCGTTAATGAGTGAAGTAAAGTGTAAAACAAAGTCCATTAAAAAACCAACGAACCCTGCTTGTAGGTTGCATTATGATTTGAATCAAATTAATAAAATAGAATCTAAGGATTATACATTTGTACAGGACGATACATCTAATCGTTTACACACCAATTTAACCTCAATTAGAAGTGATTTAAGGAACTATATCACCTACGAAGGAGATGAACTCGTTTCTATAGATTACATTAACTCACAACCCCTAATTAGTAGTGCTCTACTAAATCCCAATTTCTTCTTAATGGATGATGTTTTTTTAAATGAGACACACACGAAATTGATTAATACACCTATTTCATGTACTATTTCATCTAATTCAGATGATATAATGTTCAATTGTAAAGATGTTGCTCCTAATATTTATGATGTAATTAGTGGTGATGTACATAACTATGTAACAAGTACTTCTTCTATTATGATTCCAGAAATGGATACAGGCACCGTAAACACTGGGGGTTACAGTTACAAAGAATTGTGTGAAAAAGGGGAGTTGTATGAGTATCTAACAGAGGTTGCATTACCCTCATTTACATCAACTGGTACACTAACCAGACAAGAGGTAAAAGCACTTGTATTTCAGATGATGTTTACCAGTAATAAGTTTATTGGGCAGGATGCTGCAGAACCTAAAAGAATATTCAGAAAGCTCTTCCCGTATGAGTATAACTTATTTGCTAGTGTTAAAAGAAAAGGTCACGCTAACCTTCCTGTCCTCCTTCAGAAGATAGAGAGTAAGTTAATGCTTGAGAGGATTGTTCCTAGGATACATGATCAGAGGCCAGATATTCCAATATTTACTATCCACGATTCCATTGTAACTACTGTAGGTAATCAGGACTACGTTGAGAGAGTTATGCTGGAGGAGATGAAGGCTGCCTTAGGTCTAAATGCTTTAACAAAGATAGATTACTGGAGACCTTCCAATAAAAAGTTGAATTAATAAAGAATGTTGCCTAATGGATCCTAACTATATCACCCCAAATGGGGTTAATGTTTCTATAACGAGTCATTACGTTTACCTATCATATTCAGTCGATAGTCAGTACATGATAGAGATATACTTTGATAGTATGGAGGAGCTCCTGAATGAGCTAAGTATAAGCTCTCTAGAGGCTGTATCTCCTGAGTTATTATGTGATTATTATTTTCAGGGAGTAACGCTATTAAATACAAAGAAATTACCCCTTTTTATTTCTTAGGGTAGCTAATAATTACCTTGGTTTCTGTAAAATACAGTATACTTAAACTATGTAGACTGGGGTAGGGGTGTCTAAACCTGGGGGTAACCCCACTTTTCTCTCCTCCTTCAAATAGTAAAAACGACATTTCAATTCTGAAACCCTGATATAGATCAGACCACCCCCCTTTGAGAATTCGGTTTCGGAGGAGGGTTTGCGGGGTCTAACTATGTATATAGCCCCAACCCTGACTACCTTTAACTATCCATTTCCTACCGCTCACTAATTGGGTTTTATAATGACACACCTTTTTCTTATCTTGTGGCTTAATCCTTGGAAATAAGACTGTTTTTAGGTTGTTGTAAACATCCCTCAGGTAGCTAAGCAACGTGTTGGAGTACCTTAGTGTTGTTTTCAGGATAAACTAACCCCCCAGATGATGAAAAAACTGATATACCTCATTCTATTATTTCCTTTTATTTGTTTAGGGCAAGTTCCCCAAGGCATCAACTACCAAGCAGTGGCCTATAATGCTAATGGCTTTGAAATATCAAACCAAGAGATTGGGGTGAGGATTTCTATTATTGAGGGAAGTACATTTGGGACTCCTCAATTGGTAGAGGAACACGATGTTATAACATCCAACCAAGGACTCTTCTCTCTATTAATAGGACAAGGAGACAAGGTTGGAGGGACAGCAGAAACCCTTACAGACATCTCTTGGGGAACAAATACACACTTCCTTAAAATAGAATTAGATACAGAGAATAATGACTCTTACATGGATTTTGGAACACAGCAGTTTATGAGCGTTCCTTATGCCCTATATGCTGAGAGTTCAGGGACTCCAGGCCCTGAAGGTCCAGAGGGTCCTCAAGGTATACAAGGGGAGACAGGTGAAGTTGGCCCTGAAGGCCCTGAAGGTGAGCAAGGAATACAAGGAGAACAGGGAATACAAGGCGAGCAAGGTATTCAGGGAGAACAGGGGATACAAGGTGAAGTTGGACCACAAGGAGAGCAAGGTATTCAAGGTGAAACAGGAGAGGTCGGACCTGAAGGTCCACAAGGACCTCAAGGCGAAGCAGCAGATCCTATAAATTTTGATGATTTTTATTTCATTGAAAGTGATGATACTCTTTTAATACCTTCTGGAATTTCCTCAATTTTTGTTGAAGTATGGGGAGCTGGAGGATCAGGTCAGCCAACTTTTGGGTCTTGTTCAGGGAACTCTTCTGGAGGTGCTGGAGGTTATGTATGTGCTAAAATTCAAGTTCAAGAAAATGATTTTTTTGTTTTTGATATTGGAGACCCAGGAGGCTATGGAAATGGAGTTTATACTCCAGGTGGAGCTACAAATATTTATTTCAATGGAGAATTACTATTACAGGCTGAAGGAGGTCAGCCAGCATATTGTGGAAGTGGAGGTGAAGGAGGAAATGGTAACATTTATAACTACACTATAATCAATCATGAATTTATTATATCTGGTTCAAATGGAACTACTGGAACTCAAGGTAATTCAGTAGAAGGTGGGCACTCCTTTAGTGGAATGATTTACAATAACAATTTGAATTATGGTATGGGTAATTGTAGCGGTTGTGGCTCAAATTCTAAAAAAGGCTTTATTTTCCTAAAATCTTTATGATGAAAAAACTACTAACATACAGCATCCTAGCACTATCGATTGGTGCTAATGCGCAGACCCTTCAAAGGGACGTTGTTGCCTCTATAGGGGGCACACAAACTAACGGTAACGTAACCCTTAGCTACACAGTAGGGCAACCTATATCAGGGGTTGTTGGGGAAACCAACAAGTTATCTCAAGGCTTCCAACAAAACACTGTTGCCTATCAAGACATCGACCTTAGGGAAGGTTGGGGAATGGTTTCTACCCATGTAAGATCTTATACAAAAGCTGTTGATGAGGTATTCTCAGGGCTTGAAACTGATTTAACCATTGCCAAAAACAACGATGGTAACGTGTATATGATAGCGTATGACTTTAATGGTATTGGCGATTGGAACTATTTTGAGGGGTACCAATATAAAATGAATGCTGAAAACATTCTTACGGTAAGGGGAAGTAAAGTGATCCCTGAGCTGAACCCAGTAAACTTAGTTGATGGCTGGAATATGATGGCCTATTTGAGAAATACGCCAGCCGATGTTGTGCCTGTAATGGATGCAGTGGTAGCGGATGTGATCATCATAAAAGATGAGGATGGTTCAGTATACATGCCTGAGTTTGGTTTTAATGGTATTGGAAACTTCAATCCAGGGAAAGGCTATCAAATAAAAACAACTTCTGAGACAACATTCACCTTTGAAAGCAATGCAGCACAGTACCGTATCGAACAAAACAAACACAGTACAATAGCTCAAAACACCAAACGATTTGCACGCCCTGTAAACACAGGCAGCAACCATACAGTATTGGTCTTAGAGTCCGCATGGATAGACGCTCCACAAGTGGGTGATGAACTGGCCGCTTACGACAAAGAAGGTAATATGGTCGGTTCTGTAGCTTTACAGGAAGGACATAACGCCATAGCCATTTGGGGAGACGATGAGTTAACCCAAGAGAAAGAAGGACTGCATACAGGAGAGGTTTTCTCCTTAATCCTATACAAGAAAGGAAGTGACGAACTTGTAACATTAAACACATCTGACTTTGAAAGGGGAAGTAATTCCTTTGTCAAAGATGGAATGACAGTGATTGCAGGATTCGATATGGAAGAGGTGATCACCCAAGAGATGGAGCTGTTCCAAAATGTTCCTAATCCAGTGAGGTCAAATACAGAGATTGGTTTCTTCTTACCAGAGGATACAAGAGCTACCATCACCCTTACAAACAGTATAGGGCAACAGGTAGTTACGATAACAGATAAGGACTACGAGAGAGGTTACCACAGCGTGAACCTAGAAAGAGAGACCTTGTCAAGTGGGATGTATTTCTACAGCCTTAAAACCCCTGCAAAGGTCCTTACTAAACAATTAACCCTAGTAGAGTAGAAATAATTTAGAGTTGAGCAAAATATGTACAAATTAAATAGTGAAAAAAACTTAGAGTCAATAAAGAAAAGAATGGACTGGCAATTAGCTATTCAGACTGGAACATTAATAGGCATTGCTAAGCTAAATTCAGCTGTAAACAATCAAACAAGTATTATTTTAGACGAGTTAAAGATTATCCAAGATATTAATATTACAGGATTTCAAGATATTGAGGTAGCGTTAAATTCATTAGAATCCTCATTAATTACAGGCTTCGAAGATTTGAAATGGTATCTAGGATCAATTGATGATAAATTAGCTAAGGTTGTTGGATTAATTGAGTTCCCTAAGTCTACAGAATCTACTGAGCAATATCTATTTGGAATGGAGTTGTATAAGAAAGAATACTACGAAAAATCAATAATATCTTTTACTGCTGCTGTAGATAAGAATCCATTAAATCTAAATGCAATAGTGGGATTATATTTAGCGTTAAAGGAGAAAGATAAAAAAGGAGATTCAAAATTATTAGAAGAAATAATACATTTAACTGACAGTAATTTTACAATTAACACTGATGTTTCTGATACTGCAAAAAATAACTCAATAATCTTTTTCTCAAATTTTGCTTTTAACGAACTGACTAAATTGGGAAAGTATGATCAAATAATAGATTGTTTTGACAATCATTTAGTTGATATTGCCAAAAAAGAATTAAATATTAGAATTAGATATATTGCTAGTAAGATTAACACAAATAAAGATTACGATTCTGATTTGAGAATAATAGTTGAAGAGGGAAATTTAATGCCTTTATTGTGTTTTATAGAATATAAAGAAAATGATAAATTTGTAAATTTTTTATTACGATGTTCTGACATACTTAGCGAAACGTTCTCAAAATTTAGTTCTTTAGATTTTTCAAATAATGATGAGTTATGCATTAAACGAGCTGCATCAGTCATAGTTAATTCTATGAAAGATGAGAAACAATTAATCAAGTTAGCTTCTGTAAATTCGGCATTATCATTTAAGTATCCGATTTTAAACAATTTTTTTGAAAAAGCTGCAGAAGCTACAAATCTATATGAAGTTGAAAAACGTAAACTAAGTACTGCCAGTTTATCAATTGAAAAGCTAAAGAAAAATAAGGGCATTATATACGAACAAGAATCAAACGAGTACCTAGTCGATTCAAATAAAAAGATTAGAAAAGAAATTAACCAAAAATTAAATAAATTCAAAAAGGAGCGGCTTTATGAATTAGAAAAAAATGTAAAATCCCGACAAGAAATTATAAATAAGTTCGAAACTACTTACCCAGCACTTGAAGAAGAAGAGCAAGAATCATTTGATTCGATAATTTCATTTTTAAAATATGTTGATTTTGAAAAACAAAATGTTGATTTTGAAAATTATTTTAAAGAGATAGTAGTAGAACAGAGTGAAACCGCTAGATTACAGTTATCGATAAAAAATAATATTGAAGATATTATAGATAAGGCTGGTAAACCTGAAGCAATCAATATGCTGAAAGAGAAGTTAAATTTATCGCCAAAGGAAGCAAAAGACCTTTTAGATAAGTACCTAAAATGATGAATTTAAAAGAACACATATACACCGAAAATATTGAAGAAATAAAATCTTTAATTGAAAAAAAGTTCAATGATGAACTTGAAGTAACATTTGGTCATTCTAATTTCTCGTTTTCTACTAGAAACATTAAAATACAAAAATTTAAAAGACTTTGTGTTTCAGCTGTTTTAGATGATAGAATTTTTGAAGAAATGACAGAAGTTAACTTTGAAGGTAACAATGAAGCAAGAAAAATAAAGAAAAGTGATATTGATGCATTTACATTTGAGCGTGACAACTGTGTCATAGAAAATATTGGGAAAATAGTTGAATATAGAGTTGAAGGAACAAATCAAACTTATGTATGTTCAACCTGTAACGGAGGAAAACAAGTTGGGTGTGATACATGTAGTGGAAGTGGAAGAAATAGATGTGATGGTTGTGATGGACAAAGAAAGGTTGAGTGTTCTAGCTGTAGAGGGAAAGGAGAACTCTTTTGCCTCTGGTGTTTAGGTAAAGGCACAAAAGAAGATGGTAACAGAAGAGTAGATTGTAATTGGTGTAAGGGAAGAGGAGTAAATCCATGTTCAAGTTGTACAAGCGGATATAATACTTGCTCAACGTGCAATGGGAATGGAGATGTATCTTGCTATATGTGTGATAATTCTGGTAAAGTTGATTGTTATTCTTGTACAGCTCAAGGATCTTTTACAAAATATATAAGTGTAAGAAGTGAGTTGAAGCAAAAAGATAATCATTTAGTTGTTAATGGTAATAGTACAAGGGATTTTATTAGCAAAAATATACTAACCGAAGAATTTACTTTTCAAAAAGAATTTATCGATTATAAAATATCAGTTTTAAAGGATTTTAAAACTGATTTGAAAGAAATTTTTTCTAGACTAATGCCAAATAAACAGCAACAAGGGAAAATGATTTATGCTTCCTTAGATGAATGTGCGGCTTTAACCTATGAAATTTTAATTGGAGAATCAACTTATGTTGGTTACTTAAAAGAGGGAGTGTTATGGTTTGACAAATCTGTGATGAATCTTTTATTTTATGATGTGATTGATGGGATGAAAGTTGATACAAACTTTAAAAACATAATTTATAATAAAGCAGCTTTTGAAAATAATTTAGATGATACAAAAGAAATATGGGACAGCATTATACAGTATGAAGAATTTGAAAAAATAATTGCATGTAAAGATGATTGTACCAATAAAATAATAAGTGTCCGAAAATTAAATCTCCTGGACACTTCAGTTTATTTAAATCATTTATATTCAAAATATATAAAACGAGAAACATTTACAAAAACTGTATGTACATTAATAATAATAATAGGATTATTTTTCCATTTTGGAACTACTTACATTGGGATTACTAGTTTTATAGCAATACCAATAGTTTCGTTGTTTGTATCCATTCTAGTGACTAAAAACATAATAAAATCTTTGAAACCTGTCGCAGTTTCTTCTTTAGGGTTTTTTCTCATAATTCTTGGTGGTGCTATTACTGTTTTATTTCTTTCCAACCTCAAAATTAATTCCAGATCCAATCAAAATGAAAAACTTTACTCTAATAATCAAATAGAATCTATAGGCAATCTAGTTGAGGAACGTCACTCTAATGGTCAAATAGCAGTTACTGGAAGGATGGTTAATGATGTGAAAGATGGCTTATGGAAGTGGTATTATAAAAATGGTGTATTAAAAGAGGAGACTTGGTATGAAAATGGTAAACAAGACGGGGATTTAGTCTCCATGGATTATAAATCTTATTATGATAATGGTCAAATAGATGCAACTGGAAGAATGGTTAATGGTGAAAAAGATGGCTTATGGAGGTGGTATTATAAAAATGGTGTATTAAAAGAGGAGACTTGGTATGAAAATGGTAAACAAGACGGGAATTCAGTCCCCCAAGACCAAGTAGGAGATTATGCAGAAGGCGGAATAATCTTTCAAATTAACGAAGATGGAACAGGCTTAGTATCTGCACTTGAAGATCTAGGCTCTTTTGCGTGGGGTTGTAATGGAACGAGTATATCAGGAGCTGATGAGCAATCTATAGGCACAGGTTATCAAAACACGCTAGATGTAGTAGCTGGCTGTAACGATTCAAATACAGCAGCCTTTGTAAGTTTAAATGCTAAGATAGAGGGTTATACAGATTGGTATCTACCCTCAAAAGATGAACTTGTAGAAATGTACAACACTATAGGAAATGGCGGCCCAGAGGGCAATATAGGCGGGTTTAGCAATTACTATTATTGGTCTTCCTCGGAGTACAATAATAACAACGCGTGGTTCGTCAATTTCAATAATGGTAACACGAGCTTCAACTATAAGATCCTTGCAATCAGGGTTCGTGTTATTCGCGCTTTTTAACACTTTACCCCTTTACCTATTTAACGCTAATCCGTTCCCTCTAAGTGTAGTTCAATAACTGTTGATACATTGTCAATAAGTAACTTCTTATAACATTGATATTGTCCGTAATATCTTGTAACTTCGTTTAATAGTGTACCAAATGAAGTTAACCCTTCAGTATGCCTTTCTTCTTTCTATCAAGTAAAAATTTAAAAAAAACTATCCATCATTTTGAGGGGACGACTTGAACTAGGCACAAAGACTAGCCATCAGCCACACCAGTATATGACCGAAAAAATGATAGCCCGACGGTAGTTACGATTAATATGGAACATAGGGTGATGGTAACTGCCTAAGGGCGGTCAAGTTGGGCTTCCGATATGGTTATATTAAAATGAGTGCATAGAGGAAGGTCAACCAAAGTATTCGCAAAGTTTAGTACTCAGTCACAATGAATTGTATTAAGCCCATACTGTATTCTTTTCTCAAATATTTAAAACAGGCATATCCTCCTCCTTCAAATAGTAAAAACGACATTCCAAATCCACCATCTTAAAATAGATTAGACCACCCCCCTTTGAGAATTCGGTTTCGGGGAAGGGTTTGCAGGGTCTAACTATGTATATAGCCCCACCCTTCTTTACATCTCTGATTTAATACACTATCTCAATAGGGTCAATGAGGTTGTCAGGTAGGAGGTAATTGGAGAGAATTAGAAAAACAAAAAATAATCGATAACGACAAAAATCCCCTTTAATAAAATACAAAGGCGATTGGAAAAGAAAAATTGAACGATCGATTGTAAGCGTAGATTTTTTGTTTACCTACGACAATCAATGCTATTTTTTAATTATAACTTCATTCTCTTTATCATATTCATAGTTCACAATGTCCCCGCTAATAATAAGGGTAATAGCCTGTTCTATGGCTTCGAGTGGAACTATAAACCACTCTCTTGGTGTATGTCTGATTCCTTTATTATCAAACACATCTATTTCTAAACAAGAATTACCAAAAAATCGCTGAATTAATTGTTCAAATTTCTGTGCATTCATGTTATAACACATCCAGGAGGATTCAATTTTAACAGAAGCCATTAAATAAGTTGGTTCATTTTCAGCATTCTTAATGCGGTCCTGAACATTTGTTGATGAATAGCCAATTTTATATAGATTCTCTATAGAGGAAACATCCTCTTTTTCACTTTTAGATTTTAATACATAAATATGACCTGTTTCTTTATCTTCTTCAGTAATTCCTCTAAATGTTTCTGTAAATTCTTCAATGACTTTGTCTACATTTTCAGTAATAACTTTTCCATTATCATATAATGCCCTCATTGCTGATCGATACAACATGTTAGACTCTGTACCATTTTCGAATATACATTGAGTTCTTCCGTTTTTTTGGGTACGCTTACCGCTTGGAAACACAAAATGGTCATCTGTAAAATTAACTTTATTCAAATACATTATTATGCCATTATAAACATAAAAAACTCCTTGTTTTAAATTACTTTCTTTGAACTTAACTAATTTTCTTTTACCCAAAGCCAAATCATCCTGAACTTCTTTAAAAAGGTGTTCGTATTTATCGAAGTCTTTACATTTAAACCTATTACCTACAAAATCAGCCTTCGCTCTTTCATAATCTTTTGGAGTGTGATTGAATTTAAATAAACCTTCAGAATCATCTCTTAAAATATCTAAAGAGTCATCTCTGAGTATATCATCTATTGAGTTAATTTCTTTCTTTTCAGTATTTAATAAACCGTATTTGTCTTGAGGTTCTAAAGCCAGCATCTTTTCCTCATTTTCTTTCAAACCTTTTAGCGTTGAATACAATTTGTATTCAGAAATATTGGTAGGGTCAGGTTTGGGTTCCCGTTCATTCTTTTCAATAAATGAATTGATTTCATCAAACGAAGCAGCCAATCTTTCATCAGAAGTGCGGGCGGCCGATTTTTTCGGCTTTATATTGAGCAAACCAAAGGGGTCGTTCTCAAATATTTCTTTTAATATATCTTCTTTATCCTTCACTATTTACAGCCTTTTTACGTCTTTCCTCTTTTAAATAAATAATACACTCAGCCATTCTTTTCTCTTGTTCCATTGCAGAATTAATGTTGGGTTGTCTATTATGTGTTTTAACAAATTCCTGAATCTTTGGCCAAAGTATTGCAGCTTCTTCAAAGTCCATTTTGATTCGAGTTGCCGCAATAGTATCTTGAATTATTTTTAAGACTTTAGCCGTAACTGATTTCGATAATACTTCAAAGGCTTCTTGGAATGGATTTACTCTGTCTATTAAATCTATATGAATGTCATCTATATCTACAAATGAGCCTGCCATCCTAATGAAACGCTTATCAGCAACTTGCTTAATAGTTCCATTTTTGATTACTGAATCCGTTACAATATGTTGCCGCACCTCTTCCACTTGATCATCCGTTAGGTCAGGATATTTGGTTCTAATCACCTTTGGAATTAAAACTTTATTAATAATCTCTGGGTCTACAGAGGGGTCAGGCATGGCCTTTAGCATTGTGGTATCCTGAAAAATAGTAGCTTTTAAATCTGCTATGTCATCCTCTACAATATCTTTTACCCGTTGTGAACTAGGTTCTTTTAACCCCCTTATTTTTATCTCACCAGGTTTAGCTTTATCAGTATCTGAAACTTTAGTTTTAAACTTCCAATTTGGAGCTAATACTTGCTCCATTAGTAGTGAAGCTGTAATAGCTTTAAGCATATTATTAACAGATAGCTTAACCTCATCATCTGCTGCATTGGGTTGCGCAATAAGATTGGTAAACTGAGCGTGTGTTTTGTTGTCGCTATCTCTTGTGGCCCTTCCTATAATCTGAATTATTTCAGTCAGCGAACCCCTGTAACCAACCGTAAGGGCGTGTTCGCAATAAGGCCAGTCAAAGCCTTCTTTTGCCATTCCTAAGGCAATGATAATATCTATATCATCTGCTGAGTTTATGTCTCTTAGATAGCCTTGAATCTTGTCTCTTTCCTTTTGAGTATCCTCAACTAAATCTGCAATTTTTAGAATCTTACCGTCTGTCTTTCTTTTTACAAAGATGACACCAGTATCAGTATCTTGCTTTACCACATCTCCTATGGCATCAATAATAAAATCTACCTCATTGTGCTTGTCTTTAGTAGACTCACCAGAATTTGCGCTTGGTATGTGGAGTATTGTCTTTTTATCAGTATCCAATACTTCCATAATAGCATTGGTATATCTACCTTGATAAAAGTGATAACCAATACCTAATGTTTTGAGGTAGTCGTATCCATTAAGCTGTTCATAATAGTTGTAGGTAACTTTGGTAAATTTCTTCTCAACTTCTGGAAGTAAAATAGGAACACTATCACCTCTAAAATAGGACCCTGTCATCGCTACAATATGCGCTTTTGACTTGTCCATTATGTTTTTTAATATCTCACCTAAGCGATTGTCTCCCGAAACAGAAACGTGGTGAAATTCATCGATGGCTAATAAGGTGTTGTCAAACTTTTTTTCATCCAAACCCTCGCAAGCAAAACGAAGAGTAGCGTGTGTACAGATTAATATCTGCTCATCATTATCCATAAAATTATGGAAGGCAGAGACTTTACTTTTACTACCATCACTTCCTGGCGTGCATAGATTATAATTATCCTTCGGAGCCCAATTAGCAAAAAAGCCAAACTTCTTTAAATCGGTTGGTGAAAAAGAACTACCAATAGAACGTTCAGGAACAGCGACAACGACTTTTTTAATTCCCTGATTGATGAGTTTATCTAACCCTAAAAACATTAACGCTCTGGACTTTCCAGAAGCAGGAGGAGACTTCAATAGTATATACTGTGCATCACGATACTCAAAGGCACGTTCTTGCATTTCACGCATCCCATATGGATTGGTGCTTGTACTATTTCCTGTTTGTTGGTATTTTACGCTAACTATATCAGGCATATTATCTTCTTTTACGGGTTTTCTTTTCTTTAGCGAAAAGGGTTCCATTATCTTTTTCTTCTTGAATCATTTTTTCGTAGAGTTTGAAGAGGTATTCTAAACGTTCTTCATCACTACTAAACGGGGTACTTCTGTAACACCGCTCTACAGCTAAATCATTTTGACGATGTGCTTCTTTTAAACCTT
>ENA-UZWR01002985-UZWR01002985.1-metagenome-genome-assembly--contig:-Day-1-25m-contig-2985_pt1 | contig 17655 bp, 15 predicted proteins | sample MGYA00260337_ERZ794897 | MGnify/ENA metagenome assembly ERZ794897 | reverse complement strand
GCATACGACAGTCTCAACTCCAAAGTTGTGGCAGTAAAATCTCAGATTCATGCTGGTGGAAGAGGAAAGGGCACCCTATATCATCCTCAAACACGTGCAGAAGTGATGCAAGGTGGTGTGAAGATTGCATTTTCTAAAGAAGAAGTTGAAACATATGCAACAAATATTTTGGGCAATGTATTAGTGACAATTCAAACTGGAGAAGAAGGTAAAATAGTCAATAATCTATATGTTGAATCTGGTTGTGATATCGCTCACGAATATTATCTTGCTTTACTCGTTGACAGAGATAACAAATCTGTGCTCATTATGGCTTCTACTGAAGGTGGAATGGACATTGAGCATGTCGCCGAGCACACTCCTGATAAAATTCACAAAGTGGTTGTAGATGTCAATGCAGGACTATTAGGATTTCAAAAGAGAGACTTGGGGCTATCACTGGGATTATCTGGAATGGCACTCAGGTCCTTTTCAAAAGCATTGAGTTCAATGTATGAGATGTTTGTTAGCCAAGATTGTGCGATGGTTGAAATCAATCCATTGGTTAGAAATTCTGATGATGAAATAGTTGCACTTGATGCAAAGGTTTCATTTGATGAAAATGCAGAATTTAGACATAAGAATTGGGCTCAATTGCGTGATTTATCAGAAGAAGAAGATGTTGAAACCCGTGCTAAGGAAACTGGATTATCCTATGTAAAACTAGATGGTAACATTGGATGTCTAGTGAATGGTGCTGGTTTAGCAATGGCTACAATGGATGTAATCAAATTGTATGGAGGAGAACCTGCAAACTTCCTTGATGTGGGTGGTGGAGCTGATGAGGAACAGGTAAAAACTGCTTTTTCAATGATTATGGAAGACCCAAATGTCAAAGGAATTTTAGTCAATATATTTGGAGGAATTATGCGCTGTGATATTATTGCACGCGGTGTAATAGCGGCTACGGAAGCATTGTCGCTCGATGTCCCTCTAGTAGTCCGTCTCGCAGGTACAAATGTAGAGCAAGGCAAGGAAATATTAGCAGCGTCAGAATTGAATATTCATCCTGCTAATGACCTTGCAGAAGGTGCTCAAAAGATTGTATCATTAATTGGCGGTGATGAATAATGGCAATATGGATTGAAGAAGATGCAAAAGTACTAGTTCAAGGAATTACAGGTAAACAGGGTATGTTCCATGCTGGGAAAATGGTTGAATATGGAACACAAATTGTTGGTGGATGCACACCAGGAAAAGGTGGCCAAACCGTTGAACTTGAAGGTAAAGAGTACCCTGTATGGGATTCAATGACCGAGGCTATTACTACAACCGATGCTGATGCTACTGTGATTTACGTACCCCCTCCTTTTGCTGCTGAAGCTATAATGGAGGCCGCTGAAGCCTTTGATTCGGTCAAAGGTGAAGGAGTTGTTATCTGTATTACTGAAGGAATCCCAACCCTTGACATGGTAAAGGCTGTTGCATACGTAAACAATCGACCGGGAATCAGATTGATTGGACCAAATTGTCCAGGGATCATCACACCTGGTGAAACTGGCGGTGCAAAAATTGGAATCATGCCAGGCCACATCCATGCAAAAGGAAGAATTGGAATCGTTTCAAAATCTGGAACATTAACNNATTGGAATTGGTGGAGACCCTGTAAATGGAACTGGTTTTATCGAATGTCTTGCTGCATTTGAAAATGACCCGCAAACCGCTGCAATCGTAATGATTGGCGAAATTGGCGGTAATGCTGAACAGGAAGCTGCGGCATTTGCAGCAGAAAATGTTAGCAAACCAATCGTTGGCTTTGTTGCTGGTTCTACAGCACCTCCTGGTAAGAGAATGGGACATGCAGGAGCGATTATTTCTGGTGGAAAGGGAACTGCTGAAGAAAAGTTTGAGGCATTCAAGCAAGCAGGAATTGCATGCGCAAATGATCCAAGTGAAATTGGTTCAGTTCTTCTGCAAGCTCTGAAAGATGCTGGTCTTCGTTGATTATTTTCTGAATGAAAATAATTGAATGCCGAATTACAGTGAATTGATTCACAATATCATCGTGGTGGGCCACGCTTAGGGCCTTTCGGACCGCCTTTTGGAGGACCGCCAGATTTCTTTGGAGGGCCTCCCGATTTCTTTGGAGGGCCGCCGGACTTGGATGGACCTGGAGGACCACCGGACTTCTTTGGAGGGCCACCGGATTTCTTTGGAGGACCACCGGACTTGGATGGACCTGGAGGACCTCCCGATTTCTTTGGAGGGCCACCGGACTTGGATGGACCGCCTCGGCTTGGACCTGGAGGGCCACCGGATTTCTTTGGAGGGCCACCGGATTTGGATGGACCGCCGGACTTGGATGGACCTGGAGGGCCACCGGACTTGGATGGACCTGGTGGTCCTGATGCTGCACTGGAATCTTCATCCTCGAACATTGCTCCACAGTGTGGACATTCGTTATCACTTTCACTAACCAATCCATCGCATATTTCACAAGCAAACATTTCTTCTTCTTCGACTTCTTCGGCTGCATCACCGATAAGTTTCTCGATTGTTCCGTCCTTTGAACAAAATAAGTTCAACGTAGTAGTAATGTCATATCCTTTCAATGCCAATTCAGTCTGAATTGAGTGCTCAAATGCTTGTGCTAAATCTTCAGGAGTATCGAAAACCCTGCCATCATCAACATAGGTGACATTCACTATCAAATGATTATCTTCAGCACTAGTTTGTGGAGTTTCTACTGCAACACCTCTCTTTCTTGCAACTCTTCTAATAGCGACTTCTGAAATTCTACGCAGCAAGGCAGTGCTAGGCCCATCGACTGCACTTTGACCCATTGCTCCAGCCATAATATTTGCAGCTGGATTTGATTGTTCTTGACGTAGGTGTGCGGGCAATTCAGCACCTAAGTTTGCTAAAACATCAGTTGCTGATGTTTGATTCATATTGAGCCACTGACTACGGCGCTCATTCTTCATTGCTCTCTCAGCCTCGGCCAAACGATTCACCATTTGATCTGTTGGAGATTTACTTGGATTATTGGCAATAATAGATCCTACTGCTTCAGTTTCATCATGATTCTTAGTTGGCATTGCACCATCAATGATTTTTTGTCCTTCAAGAGAAGACGGAATGACATTCCTATTTTGAGGAGGTAATCCCTGTTGCTGTGGAGGGAATTGTTGGTTTTGAGGGGGAAATTGCTGGTTCTGCGGTGGAAATTGCTGGTTCTGTGGAGGGAACTGCTGATTTTGAGGAGGAAATTGCTGGTTCTGTGGTGGCAAATTACCCGGCGGCATATTTTGCTGATTTTGGATTCCATGGGCAATTTGTTGCATGATATCTACAGGAAGATTTCCAGCTGCACCTCCTTGCTCTTCGCGTTGTTGACGGATTGCTTCGCCTGAAACTACACCAAAAGAACGCCCGCCTGAAACATCTTGGCCTCCAAGTCCTACTGCATTGTGAGAAGTGAATCCTCCTGCTCTTGACATTTCTTGTCTAGCACCGCATTCCGGGCAGAAAATACTGTCATCAGGAATAACTTCAACGCATGAACCACATTGCATACCAATCCCCTCGTAGAGGGGCTAACTATGTTAAAGTTAAAGCCTTGCATTAAGAAACGGTGAATTGTTTACTCTTGGGACAAAGTTACATTTGCTCAAACCGTAAAATCATTAACGAATAATACAAAACTACAATCACTAAATCAGCAATACATACCAATTGCCTCCCACAGGGTCAAGAACAGAGAACTATTCCGGCAAAATGAGGGGATAAAATGCCGGTGCTGATTAACCCAAAAATCGACGCCTTGCTAGAGGCAACTTCCCGCTCGTTTTACCCGACTCTGAAATATCTTCCAAAGAAGGTTCGCGGCCAAATTGGATTGCTATACCTACTGGCTCGTGTTGCCGATACTATTGCGGATTCTAAACATGGAAAAACCGAGGTTTTGCTCAATATCTTGAAAGATTACAATGATGTAGCCCAGGGGCGATCCTCCTCTTTACCTGATTTCTCTGAAATTGCAGAGATTCAAACCAATAACGATGAGGCTGAATTACTTAGGAATGTGGAAGATGTCGTAGCAGGTCTTGAAGTCTATAGTAAGGATGACCAGAAACTTATGTTAGAGTGCTTAGAGATAATTGTGAATGGACAAGTTCTCGATCTTGAACGCTTTGGAACCGCTAAGGAAGGTGGAAGTATTTCAGCATTAGAATCAGAAGAAGAATTAGACGATTATGCCTATCGTGTTGCAGGAAGTGTTGGAGTATTTTGGAGCAAGATTTCTTTGGCTCATTTAATCTCTTTACCTTCAGAAAAGGAAGAGGAATTTTTGGAGAAAGGAATTAGATTTGGAAAGTCGTTACAAATGATAAATATTTTACGCGATATTCCTGAAGATTTGCGTTTCGGTAGATGCTATATCCCTCAGCAGTCATTACAGGAACATAATCTGAAACCTGAGGACCTAATGGACCAATCTAATATCGATAATTTTAGACCATTATATGATTTATATTTAGACCTCACAAATGACCATTTAGATGCTGCTGTTGACTACATTCGTATGCTACCAGATAAGCAACTTCGACTCAAGGCATCTTGTATGCTGCCGGTACTGATCGGCCAGCGTACTGTGACGTTGCTGAGAACAGGTAATGTGTTGAATCCAGAAGAACGAATAAAAGTCACTCGGAGTGAAATTAAGTCATATGCTGGAAAGATAGTTCGTGCTCTAATAATCCCAGGTGGAGTAGATCGCTTACTCAAGAAAAATAAAGATGTTTGAAAAATTAAGCAAAGTAATTTGACTTCGATTAGAATAAAATCGCCCGTTGAAGTAATGGTCAGATAACGGTCAGACTCTTAACCAATGAACTGGCCAGTGTGAGTGAGCCACATGCTAGAACGCCGAAAACCACTGGATTTGATGTTCCCCCTAAAGGGTGGTGCAACTTCCAATAATTCGGCTATTGATCGCAACCAAATGACCACCTTAGATATGCTAAGAGCCGGTGTAACATTAGCAAGAGATACCGTCAAAGCGGTAAGTGTTACTGCAATGGAGGCAATTCGTGAAGGTGCTACATATATTGGAATTGTTGGCGAGGCTGATGAATTGGTAGACCCATTTTCTCACCTTGATGCTCCTATTTGGTCACAGAGGCCTCCTGCTGAATTATTGAAACTAGCATACCGCTACTGTGAAGAGTTAACTATGCGTGAAGCAGGTAACTTTTATCATTCATTCAAATATTTGCCAGATGAACAAAGACTGGCAATGTGTGCAGTCTATGCATTCTGCCGTAGAGCAGATGATATTGCCGATGGTGATTGGGCTGACAAGTTCCCAGGTGGAATGGGTGAAACTGACCCTGAGGCTGTTGCATATCGAGAGCAATTAGAAAGTTTGCAACAACAAGGGACAATCTTAGACCAAGAAGCATACCTAAACAAAATAACTCAGTTATTCTTTTTCCGAAAGAAATTATCAACTGCATATACTGATGTATATTCAACTGACCCTGTATTCCTTGCACTAAAGGATACTGTTAACAGATATTCTATTCCTCGTACTGTCTTTGACGATTTGATTTCAGGTATGGAAGATGACCTTTACAATAACAGGTACCGAACCTTTGATGAATTGTATGTTTATTGCTACAGAGTTGCATCTGTTGTTGGTCTTATGTGCATTGAAATATACGGATATGAAGACCCTGTGGCGAAAAAATATGCCGAATCTTGGGGTATTTTCATGCAATTAACAAATGTTCTTCGTGATGTTGGAGAAGATATCGCAAGGGATAGAGTATACCTTCCATTAAACGAATTAGAAGCAAATGGACTAACAGAATCTGAACTTGATGGAAAGGTTGTACTAAACATGAAATGGGAACCGTACTGTTCAGCTTACGCAAAGAGAGCAAGAACATATTTGGAAGAAGCGAGGCAATTGCTTCCATTACTTCCAAGAAGAACTAGATATTCTCCAGCAGCAATGATCGCTTTCTATGATAAAATACTCCGACAAATCGAAAAGCAACAAGGTGACGTCTTCACGAAGAGAGTCAAATTAAACAAGGTACAGAAGATATCTCTCGCTGCTGCAGTGTATATTCGCCATAGAATTCTTCCGGAATTCCTCAACCCTGTTTGGACTGGACTGTCAAAAATAGGGATTCTGCCTGCAGTATAATGTAACTATTGCTGGTCAAACTTAAGGACCAAGCCACAGAACCATATTCATGGACGCGCAAGAGCAAAATGTTGAACTTGATGGCGGCATGTTTGGATTTACGCTGCCAATGGGAATTTTTGGTTGGATATTATTTCTCATTGGAATTGCCATCATCACTGTTGGAATAATTATCGTGATGCCAATAATCTCTGCTTTTGGAATACTACTTGTTGGATTTTCAGCCCCAAGTCAATTACAAGTAAAATTGCATAATATTCGCAAAAAGATGCGCCCTAACGAGGTTGCATGGCAAAGTGAGATGGGGGGTACAGAATTGGTTTCTTTTTGGAATAGGGAAAGAATTCACCGCCCTGAAAAAGATTTACGCTCATGGGTATTTCCAGCACCATTGCCTCAAGATTGGCACCTTGAAAAAAGATATCATCCGGATGCCTTTTCAGAATTAATCGCTGAACATCCAAACAAAATTGGGACCCCAATTCCTCCTGTTTTTTCAAATCAAGGAACGTCGATGTTAATCGCATTCTGCTTAATGACACTTCAATTATTCATGATAAAAGATACACAAGAAGTATTTTACAAATTTCCAATAATGTTGATTGTATCTATAATTTGGTTGGCAATTGGATTTTTTTCAATGAAACGTCTTCAATCCATGCAAGACACCCCTACCTCAATTATTCGTTCAGTAGCGGTTGGAAATGCAGAACTTGTTGGACAGGTAAGAAATGGTATTTATGAACCATCAATTCTACATGTTGATGGAGACCTTTCCAAATCTGTTGCCGATTTGGTATCTTGGAACTGGAAATATGAAATTGAAGTGGAACAAAGGAGAATGGTTAGAGATTCTAATGGAAATATGCGTCAAGAGGTTTCTAGACATTGGAGGACGATTAGAACTGATGAAGGAGGAACTGATTTTACATTACACGATGGAACCGGTGGAATAATGATAGTAACTGGTTCTTTTAGAAACAATAACGAATTTGGTGAGCATTTGATACAGTGGGAATGTAACCATCATCATAATCTTGGAAATTTATTTGGTAATATTTTCTCTATGCTAATAGCCAATGAAAAGGTATTGAGACATAGATGGACTTTGTGGGGATTGAAACTTGGAGACCCTTGTTATGTAATGGGAATGGTCAAGCCAAGGACAAATGAAGAAATGTCTCATGATCCACAAGTCGATAAGACATTACAGAATTCAATATTGTATGCTATAGGTGAAAAATCTCCTGGATTCAAACCACGATTAGAAAAGGGTACTGAACTTACTGCGATTTCTTCAGCAAGAAGCCAACTTGAAAACATAGGTTTCCCAATTCTGGGATTGGTTATTGGAATTGCTCAATTCCTTTTGTGATTAGGAATCAAGGTCTCTTGTAAATGCTTGGATACCTGTAATGTACCTTCCAAGAATTAGATTATGAATGTCATGAGTTCCTTCGTAGGTCTTTACAGACTCAAGGTTAGCCATGTGCCTCATAATTGGATATTCATCAAGGATTCCATTTGCTCCATGCATGTCACGAGCCATTCTAGCTATTTCCAATGCGATGTCTACATTATTCATCTTGGCCAATGAAATTTGTTCTGGGAACCATGTACCATCATCCTTCTTCTTACCAAGATGGTATGCCAGCAATTGACCCTTTGTGATTTCTCTTAACATCCAAGCCAACTTGTTCTGTACCAATTGATAAGATGCAATTGGGTGGTCAAATTGAATACGAGATAGAGTGTAAGTTTTTGCTGAATGGAAACAAGCCATTGCAGCGCCTAAGGCGCCCCATGAGATTCCAAATCGAGCGTTGTTTAAGCAAGAAAATGGTCCTCTAAGTCCCTTTACTCCAGGTAATATTCGATCTTTTGGAATCTTACAATCTTGGAATACTAATTCACTGGTAACACTTGCACGCAAAGAATACTTTCCTTTCATTTCTGGAGCACTAAATCCTTCATCATCTTTCTCAACAATGAATCCGCGTATTACTCCATCCAACTTTGCCCAAACAACTGCAACTTGTGCCAGAGTACCGTTGGTAATCCACATCTTTGCTCCATTTAGCAAATAATGGTCACCCTTATCTTCTGCCTTTGTAATCATGTCACCAGGATTTGAACCATAATCTGGCTCTGTCAATCCAAAGCAACCAATCCATTCACCACTTGCCATTTTTGGCAAATAGTAATTTTTCTGTTCCTCTGAACCAAAATCCCAAATTGGATACATTGCCAATGAACCTTGAACTGAAGCAAAAGAACGTAATCCTGAATCTCCTCTCTCAAGTTCTTGACAGATTAGACCATAGGCAACATAGGAGAGTCCTGGACACTCATATCCCTTCAACGGCGCACCTAATACCCCCATTTCACCAAGGGCCACTCGCCACTCATCTGGAAAGATACCATCTGCACATGCTTGCTCAATATTTGGCAAGACTTCTTCGTCAACCCAATCTCTAACCATGTCGCGAATCATTATCTCTTCTTCGCTCAATAGGCTCTCAATATTGTAAAAGTCAAGTCCTTCAAATGGCTCCATAGCAATCACTCCTATTGATAACGAATAACAACCGCTTCTTCAACATACCCCTTACAATGGAAGAAAATGAAAAACATCATTTCTTATTATTCTCTTGAGCCAGTCGTTTCTTTTTCCAAATACGATCTCTACGCTCTTGGTATTTTCTCTGCAAAAATGGACTATTCATGAAAATTAATCCAATGATAACTCCAGGTACTGAAATCGCAACTGCACCCAAAATCAACATGGTCATTATACTGTTATCAACTTCAACTAATACCGGCCCAAAACTAATGATATTGCCATAATCTGTAATAATGAATCCATTCCGAGAGGATGTTTCCCAAGTGAACTTTATTGCTCTTCCAGCAACCACTGCATCCCATTCTTCAGCATCAGAATAATTTAGTTGAGAATATGCTTCACTGCTAATTGGTTGCTGTTTGACAATTCCAAATGGAGCAAGATGCATCAATGTCGTAGAGTCACTTCCTCTTGAGACACCAGTAACATCTCCTTCCAGAGTGGTTAGAATCATTGTTTGTTTTACTGATGAAAGTGATGCGTCTTCAAAATTTAACTGGATTGCTTTTGTTCTTAGCCCAGTTGCAAATGCCACACATTCGTTTAATGTTGGGTCAGCACAATCAACCGCCATCCATGTTTCCGAATTTGTATTACTCAACCAAGTTACTTTGTGGTCTTTACCAATGACTGCAATTCCATCGTTTAATGTCACAACAATACAAACATTATTGGTTCGATGACAAGAAATATCACTTACTGGTGAAGTTTTATCGTTACTATCTAATTTCTCAAAACCTGAGCCTTCTGAGAATTTCCATATGCTTCCATCAACCGCACCAAAATAAGCATAATCGCCTGAAGTTCTCCAAGCAACTGAAGTCATATCCAAGCCATTTACTACATTTGAACCATTTACATTGCTAATACTGTGATCATATGTATCATATCTTAACGCCATTCCATTATCGCCGGTAATCAGCGCAGTACTTCCTCTCGGGTGCCATTCAACATCTTGGAAATCTCTTGATGCCCCGGCATTCAGTTCAATGTCTAGGCTTCTATCCATCGGATTGGTTGCTGAAATTCGATGCACATAGCCATCTTTTCCAACAAGTATCAATATCTCCCCATCCGGTGAAATTGCGGCAGTATTTATTCCGACATCAAAATCATCTAGTGATGATGAATGATTTATCTGAATCACTGAACTTGGCGCTGCAATGGCCACAGGCATCAACAAAATCACAAGGATAATTGCACTGGTAATTCGCCCACGCATGCACTTGCCAATAGTCAATCAATGAAAACTCCATCGTATCAACATTTTACTGAAATGCTTCCAATTTTCAAAGGGAATGATGGAGAGCCTTATGTCAAATGGGCATCTGCCATTGACATATGGAACGATTTGCTCTAAAGCGTGGACTACTAAAGAAAATGGGCGGAAGCGCTGGACTGGCTAAGATTGCTGCTGGCTACTTTGAAAATGTTAATGCTGATGCAGATGGAAAATTCACAGGTTCATTTGGAATCTTGCTGAATGTAACTGGATACTTTGATGAAGATGGTAAATTAGCTGTTGATGTTTCTCAAATGAAGGGACAAGACCTTGGAGATTTACTAGATTCAGATGGTGGAAGAGAAATTGCCATGGAATCACGTAAGCGTTGGTCTTCCTTCCTCGATGAAGTAACAGGATATAATGCAAAGCAAAGAAGTGACAAAGCAAAGGAAAATGCAAAGAAATTTTCAAAGGCTAAGGGTGCAATCAAAATTGCTCAAAAAACTATGCAGATGTCAAAGACTTTGACTCCTGAGAAAGAAGCTACTGTCAACTCAATGATCGCTGAAATTCAACAATTGATAGATGATGGAACACCTCCAAGTGAAGGTAAAGTAAAGAAATTAAATGACATGTTCTAATCAGAATATATTCTATAGAATAATTAACATAAAGGAGGTGAGATAATGAATATTGAAACAATTCTATCCCCTCACCTTGAGAAATGTCCGCAAATAAATGAATTGGATGAAAAAAAGCGAAAGCAGTTAGCATCAATTATTGGTTTTGTAGATGAGACCGTCGGAATCGAACATTTGGTCAAATGTCTTGCAGAAGGAACAAGCATGGGTGGCGATGGTGTCATTCGATGTTATGTTGGATTTGAGCCGAGCGGAAAAGCCCACATCGGTTGGAAGGTTCTTGCATTACAACTACGAAGAATGATAGATGCTGGGACTAATGTAATGATATTCTTAGCAGATTGGCACGCTTGGATAAACGATAAATTCAATGGTAACATGGAACATATTCAAACTACTGCAAGATACATGGAAGATACTTTCAGAGCATTATTGGGCCACCCTGAAGAGGGAGATGGGGCTGGACAATTGCGCTTTGTTTGGGCTTCAACAATTATGGATTCTGGCGACTATTGGGCACGTGTATTACGCTGTTCCAAAGGTGCAACTTTAGCAATGGTACGCAAAACATTCACAATAATGGGCAGAGATGAAGCATCGAGTGACCATGATTTGTCTAAGTTCTATTATCCGGCAATGCAAGCTGCTGATATTTTTGAGATGAACATTGATATCGCAATAGGGGGTATGGACCAAAGAAAGGCTCACATGTTCATGAGAGATATGGCAAGTAAATGGAAATGGAGCAAACCTACTTGCTTACACACGCCGATAATATCCTCACTAAAAGCAACTGGAATTCGTATGGAATCTTTTGACCATAAGATGAGTAAATCAGATCCATCCGGCGCAGTATTAGTTCATGATACACAAAAACAGTTGCAAAAAAAGTTCCGCAAAGCATACCTAGACCCTGAAGATGACCATTCTCCTGTTTATGAATTAGCACAATACATTGTACTGCCAGAATTTGGTGAAATCAAAGTAACTCCTGACCCGAAATTTGGAGAAGAGAGTACCTGGACTGACCTAGACTCATTTAGAGCAGCGATAAAAGATGGAACATTACATCCATTCGATGCCAAGATGGGTGTGGCAAATGGAGTGGCTAAGGGATTACAATCTGTTGCCGAACATTTTGAAGCGAATCCTCAGTTATTGGAAACGGTTACAAAAATAACCAATTAATTTCATTCTTCGCCTTCTAGTACAATCGATGTCTCAGATACATTACTGAAATTGAATGGGCTTTCTTCAATGCTATGAATTTTTAACAAAATTATCCTTCTTGTATCTTTAATAAAATTACGATTAGGTAAATGGTCAACTGCTATTTTCGCATTTATTCTGTGAATGGAGCCTGGAATTAAGTTCCCTACATACTCATCGTTAACTACTCCGTGGAACTTTCCTCCTCCCAATTTCAACAAATTGCCATCACTATCAAAAGATACTTCTAAGGCATTTAGATATTCAATATCCTCATAGTAACAATCCTCAACGATCATTTTGAAGTTTACTGGTGGTATTCGTGGCCATTTGCCTTTATTCTTTGCCATATAAATCTCTATACAATTCATGCATAAATTTGGCGCCTCTCTCTCTCTAGCCAACCTTTGCTTTATTTCAAAACGAGTCTCACAGTCTTCGCATTCATAAACTGCTTTTTTTATCCAACCAATAGGCCCACCAATCGGATTAATGATTACATCAAAAGTGAACAATGATGAACGGTGCCTCATTCTGATGTCATCGAGAGAAAAATGATGGTTTTCAGAGAAATTGACAACTCTAATCACTAATCGCGAATCATTACCATGAATTACCATTTTTTCATTGAGCACCATATTTCCAATTTCTAGTGTCCATTTTGTTCTTGTATGGAATTCAGGACTAAGGACTGCATCTTTGCAAATAAGTGAATGCTCAACTTCCAATCCAAAGACTCTCTCATCATATCCTTTCAAACGCTTGATTTCCTCAACATGGTTTTCCTCAAATAAGATTCTCCATGCTGCTAGTACTTCTTGCATTGCTGGGTCAGGTTCAATTCCATTATTTCCTGTCATAGAATACCCTTGCGATAGACTAAGGCTTTCAAACATTTCGCCCAATGGAAAAAATATTCTTCGGTAAGGTTCATCAATCCTACCCAAGTCGGAGAAGTATACCCCTATTGGATAGGGGAGGAGTGTCCCGCTATGACAAATATTGTAGTCCTTGTAAAGCAAGTCCCTGATACCAATGCTCGTATTGTAATCTCAGATGACCGAGTCGATTTATCTTCAGTGAAAATGGTAATGTCACCATATGATGAATTTGCAGTTGAAACTGCATTGCAACACCGAGAAGTAAGCGGCGGAGAGGTAACTGCAATTACGGTTGGAGGCGCTAAAGCGGATAAAGTTCTAAAAGATGCAAAAGCAATAGGCGTCGACAATATTGTTCGTATCGATTGTGAGTCATTTGTTGACTCAAATTCCTTACAAAGTATGATCGCAAATGCTGTCACTGAAATTGGTGCAGATGTTGTTTACTGTGGCAAGTCCGCAGCAGACACTGGAGCAGGTTCTACAGGACCTGGCCTTGCTGAGCATCTCGGATGGGCAAGCGTCTCAAATGTCACTTCTGCATCTTTTGCAGACAATCTATCAGTAGTTGCACCTGCTCAAGGCGGTAATGCGAGAATTAGTGTCACACTTCCTGCTGTGATTTCATGTGACAAAGGTAATCTCAAGGTTAGAAAACCAAATGTTAAGGGAATTATGCAAGCAAAGAAAGCACAAGTAGATGTAAAATCGGTTAGTGTTCCTGCTTCTTCTATCACAGTCGTATCTCATAGTTTACCACCTTCAAAGCCTGCTGGAAAAACATACGAAGGTGGAGCTGCTGCTGCTGAGGTTGCACAACTCCTAAGAGATGAGGCAAACGTAATTTGAGGTGAATATTATGAGTCAAACAATTGTAATCGCAGAAATCGCAAAAGGGACAATACACCCAACAACCGCAGAATTAGTTACAGCAGCAAACGCACTTGGTTCCGCACCAATAGTAATCGTGCCATGTACGGATGCATCCATTGCAGACGCCGCTGCATCAATTCAAGGAATATCCAAAGTAATTGCATTGAAATCTGGTCTTTTTGCTGCATATGATGCCTCTGGCTGGGCTACAGCAATCGAGGCTGTTGCTCCAAGTGGAATAATAGTCGCTTCAGCAAACCCGCAATCAAAGGATTTGGCAGCCCGTATTGCTGCCCGTAGAAATATCCCAGTAGTGCAAGATATTGTTGCTATCGATGGTGGCAATTTGACATCTCCAATATTTTCAGGAAAAGCAATGCAGACCGTTAGTCTTGGAGGAGATGCTGTCATCAGTGTAAGAGCCAATGTTTTCGCAGCATCTGCGCAAGGTGGCTCCGCTGATGTTTCAGTTGTTGACGCAACTGGAGATATGGCAACTGCTGTTGAAGAATTCTTGGCTAGAGTAAGCACTAGATTGGATGTTGCAGAAGCAAATATCATTATTTCGGGAGGAAGAGGAATGGGTTCACCTGATAATTTCTCTCACCTTGAGAAAATCGCAGACACTATTGGCGCCGCAGTTGGTGCATCACGTGCTGCTGTTGATACTTGGGATGATATTTCCCACTCAATGCAAGTAGGGCAAACTGGCAAGACCGTCAATCCAAACCTGTACATCGCTGTAGGAATTTCTGGTGCGATCCAACATCTCGCAGGAATGCGCTCTTCAAAGTATATTGTTGCAATTAACAAAGATGGAGATGCACCTATTTTCCAACATGCAGACTATGGAATCGTTGCTACTTGGGAAGAGGCTTTACCAGTCCTTCAAGCATCGCTTTCTGCAATGATGAGTTGAGAATAATCAAAGATATTTTCCTCTACTGTATGCACCTTTTTGTGCCGACAGACCAACGAATGGATTATTCATTTTCTCTTCACCAATTGTAGTCAATGGTCCATGACCAGGATGAACTATTATTTCGTCATCAAGCGGCCATAATTTGTCATGAATAGACTTTGAAAGCAAGTCGAAATCGCCACCAGTATCTGGTAAATCGGTTCTTCCAACAGAACCTGCAAATAGCGTGTCACCCACGAATAGGTGGTCTGCTTCACCATCGACAAATAAGCGTAAGCAACATCCTCCTAATGTGTGCCCAGGTGTATGTAATATCTCTAAATCAATCGTGCCGAAACTCATCACTGAACCTGCAATTAACTTTTCATCGGCAACTGCTGGCAGTGGAATATTGAATCCCCAACGCTGACCTGACTTCTGAGCAAGGGTTTGCAAATAGTAATCATCTTCATGTAAGTACCATTTTACATTATAATTATCTAACAGGTCAGGTATGTGTCCACTGTGGTCAAAATGTGCATGAGTATTTACCAATGCAACCACTTTTCTTTTTGGTAATTCTCCAGTTGAATAGTCCTCAATACTTGGTCCAGAAGACCAATCTGGACCTCTGCCCTGCCAATTTTCAATCCATGCGATTAGTCTGTCCGGTTCAGCACCGCCGTCAATAATAATCGTATCACCACTCTCGCTGTCAGTAACCACAGAACAGCGCATTTGTAGTGCGCCAACAAAGTAGTTCTCAATCAGCGGTTTTGAAACTGCCATAATGTTCCCCCCATGTTTCATATTGATTAGATTAAGCCTTATTCTATGATGATAGAAACAACATCTGAGGTCCAATTACCTTGCCCGCTTTGAACTCTTAACTCAAAGCTATGTCTACCTTTAGACAACTTTACTTTGACTTTTTTGGAAGTGGAAATTTCACGTCCAGATGATTCTATCCATGACCATTGCTTTATCCTATTTTGTGGATCAAATGAATCACTACCATCCAATAGTACCACGATTTTACCATCACTTGATGCTGAAATGACTTTGTCTTCCCCCGCATCAGCCTGTGGCAGAATTATTTCGTTAATCGTTTGACCAAGTTCACCTAATAATTCATCCTCGTCGAGCATTGCCATGGATTGGGTTCCATCTTCTATCAAATCAATTAATTGTGATGCGGGAGTTTCTTGTTGGTCAAATCCTTCATTAGAGATTTCATGCTCAAGGTCTTCCATCAATCCATCAAATCCTACTTCCACTGACTTATCCATAAGATTTCTTTCTTCTTCCGTTAACAAATTAGCCACTGAATCATCTTCTCTATAGATTTCTTCTGCCGATAATTGAGGAGTGACAGATTTTTGTTGATACCAGAGCCCTAGGTCGGCTTTATCAATTTCATATATTTCTTCGCTTAATTTAATCAATCCAATTGGTTCTTCCGTAGTCCAATCATTTTGGTCTTCTCCAGCAAATACAAGATGGTTATTTTCTGCATCCGTACAAACATATTCTGGCATTCCTTGATGTTCGATTTGCCACCTAATACCTTCGTCATCTATTGCATACAAATAAAACCAGCAAGCTGCTACTACCATATCACCACATGCTGTTAATGATTTAATAGGAAATTGAATATTGACTATTTTGGTTAATTCATTATTATCTGAAAGTTTGCTAATATCTCCGTTGTCAAAGCCACACCAAGTACTATTTTCATCGCTTGAGGTTGAGGTTAATCTCGCATTAATATCATGTCTCTGAACAAGAGTTCCCTCTGACCATAACTCCATCTCTAATGCCTCTTCATCTCCTGCAACAATTGCATAACCTTCCCTTCCGATAAGTACTATTCCACGCGAAGAATTACCTATTGCTGTTATTGATTCGCCTAACTCGCCTCTTTTTGGTCTATCCCAAGTATCTATTCCTTCAACTATGCATTTTACAAGTCCATCTTCACTTGCAGTGAAAAGTTTATCCTGTACATTTGCGATCAATGCACAATTATTCTGCACTGGGTTACTGCAATAATCATCACCATTATCACTTACCAAGTGAACTCTACCAATCGAGTCTAAAACTGCCAAATATTGGTCAAAACGAAGTAATTTTCTTCCACCCGCACCGGTTTCATATGTCCATTGTAAACGACCATCGTAACCGTAACAATGTAGCCCTTCCATTTCATCAATAATGAATAATCTCTCACCTAGTAATACTATTTCATTTACTCGCGATGGCCCATTAATCGTAGTAATAACTTTCAAACTATTGTCAATAACTTTTGCTAAATTGACAATGCCATCCGATTCAGACCAAGCAACTTCATCACCCTCTGAAGACATAGCAAGAGCAAAAACTCTGCCACCGACAGCATTTGGATGGCATGTCAGTGTCCTTACCATAACAACTTCACACATCTCATTGCTGAAAACCTCTCCGCACCAAAGTGTGATTGATTTCAGGAATCAATCCAAGAAGTCAAATCTGGATGAGATAGATTGAGACTTGGTTTTTCCATGTGATTTAGAAGGTCTATTTTCTCCTCTTCCGTCCAACCACATAGTGGTTCTAATGTCGATAATGGCGTTGTCTTTACAGAATCTATTCTCTTTTGAACAAAAGGAGCAGCCTGTTCTTTTGTCAATCCAAGTGCCCCCCATGCAGGACGCTGAATCCTCTTTCCAACCTCATCCTTAGCATGAGAACGAGAACCGATGAAAGGGTCAAATTTTGATAACATTGCAATGTACTTTTCATCACAATCCAATACAGGAATTAAGCGAGTTCCTCTTCGCATTATCAAAAATGCTCCTAGCATATCATCTCTATCCTTAATCTGTACTAGGACATCTCCTTGAACTCCTGCTGGAAGTCCTCCTGCACCGCTTATTCTTTCTTCTACCAAGGAGACTCTATCACTTTCCATAATCAGTTTGACCCACCTATCTGGTTCACGTAAATTGACGCTTAGCGAATCATCTTCGCCCAGCATTGCCGCACCTACTGCTCCAGCAAATGATTGGCTATTCCATTCTTTATTTTCACCGACACGACGAACTCTAACTCCGAATGTTCTTGATTT
>ENA-UZWR01005483-UZWR01005483.1-metagenome-genome-assembly--contig:-Day-1-25m-contig-5483_pt1 | contig 17826 bp, 24 predicted proteins | sample MGYA00260337_ERZ794897 | MGnify/ENA metagenome assembly ERZ794897 | reverse complement strand
TTTAACTGAGGTCCGCTTGCTCTTTCTGTACTCATTTGTTTTTTACTTTCTTTTTTTAAAATTGAGAACCACTTAGTTGTAGTTCCGTATAATTGTTTATTTCGGTCTGAAAATCAACATCTTCTATATATTTGTTTATAGAACGATTCACCAATTTCTGTAATGTGATGTTTGATTCAAATGAAATCTTTTTAAATTTTGAGTAAATATCTTTAATAATTTTTACTGTTGTTAGTTTTGTGTTTGCCATAACTCTAGGTTTTTAATTTGTTGTTGTATATAAATATATATAAATTATTAAAAGAGTAAATTAAATGAAAGTTTTTTTGATTAATTCCAAGCAGAACACAAACCTCGTTGTTTAAATTCGCACCAGTCACAGGGTTTACCTTTATTGGTAGGAAATTCGGTTTGAATTATCTCACCATTATCTCCGAACACAGAATCAACAAAGAACATAAAATTATTCCATGCCATATTCATTGAGGGTTTACCATTTGCAGGAACAAACTTAGATATTCGTGGTTGTACGAAATCAGCACCTTCCCAAAGTTTTCGTTTGAGTATCTGATATTCTACTTTAATCTTTTCTAATGGTATATTATATTTTTCAGAATAGAATTTCTTATATAATAACATCTGAGAGGTTTTAACCTTATCATTCTTTTGGTACTTATTCCAACCTCTTGTTGAAGTTTTCAAGTCAATGATAACATAATCTCCACTTGTTTTATCTTTAAGGAGTACATCAATGAAACCGATGAAGTTAACACCAGGTTTAATCTCAGCGTTTAATCTCTGTTCTATTGCTATAAGTTCATATCCACTTTTAGTATAAAGTTTATCTAATTTACTCGTAAAGTATTTTAAGATTGCTTTACCATCTTCAAAGAACTCACCAAGTTCGGCTTGAGTACATGGGTCATCTTCACCCATCTTTTCTTTATATTTCTTGAAGTGTTCTACTAACTTATCCTTTAACATCGATTCAAGAGGAAGTTGAAGTGCTTGTTTTTTAGATACATTGTACATTACATCTAAGAAATGTTGAATCACTTCATGCATTCCTGACCCAAATATTAAATGAATGTTAGCATTTGATATTCCCAACTTATCAATATAATTTAACTTATATTGTTGTTGACAACTTGAGTACATTCCGTACTGACTATAACTTACTCTTGCCATATACTATTTTTTTAGAGGTGTTATTTCTATTGGAGATATATCTTCAAAATTACCACCATGTAATTTATCTAAATTTCTTATATATAATTCAGTTTCATAGAAATTTCCTCTATTATCTATATCTTGATTTATATCACTATCCATCATAAAATTTATAATAGAATTTATTTCTGTTATGGTTTTATCAGAATACTTTGATTTTTTTGAATCATAGAATTCTTTTAATTTTATCTTTTCTTTTTCTTTAATTTTATTAAGTGCAAATTCATTAGGACTCCATGCATAATAAAAATCTATATGGGATGAATCAGTAATATGTTTATTATCCATCATATAATCTATAAAATCAAATATATGATAAGCGTTCATATTAGTTGTAGTATATTGGAAATTATATTTTAATCCATATCCTCTTGATGTTTGTATATTAACTGGTCTAAAGTGTTTTTTTATTTCTTTTAGATTCTTTTCAAATGTTTCTGTATTGAATCCTGTTCTTTGGTATTCTCCTACTTTACCAATACCATCACAAGATATGGATAAGAATATTTGTTTGAAAGATTTCCAAATAGGTATTAGGTTTGTTTTTTCAAATCGTAATATAGATAAGTTGGTATTATAATGAATAGATATATCAATTTTTTCCATATATGGTACATCTGGATTTTCAGATTCTCCAGAATAAAACTCCTTTGGAGGAAAATTATCATGTAAATACTTTAAAACTTTATAATGTTCTGGCATTATTAAGGGTTCTCCACCAGCAAAATAGAAGCTTTTTATGTTTGATAAATGTGGTATTAAATCTTCAACAATTGTCTCAGTTGCTTTTATAACTTTTTTTTCCCTTACATTATCAGGTCTAATCTTTTGCATATCCTCATACCAATTGGATGAGAAATCATGATTACACATTCTACATTTAAAATTACATAGATTTGAAAAACGAATATCTATATGTTGAAAATCAGAAGATACTGAATAATCTTCTTCATGTTTTGGTTTCTTCCATAAAGTATTTGTATTAAACACATCTACACGAGGGCTATGTCCTGTTGCATCTTCTCTCTTATAACAAACATCACATACTTTATTTCTCTTACCTTCCTCCATATCTTTACGGAGTTGTTTCATTTGAGGGGAATTGAATCCATCTTCGATACTCATTTTTCTGAGATTAATGGGTTCATCAAATCCATCGGCAATACAACAAGGTTTCATTTCACCCTTTGGTTCAGTATAAAGATGAACATATGGTAATATACAAAAAGTATTCGATTTCATTATATTTTCAACTTTAATTTTGTAATTTGTTTAGATTCAATACCATATTTCTGACAGATGTACTTTATGTTTTCTCTACCTTCTCTGCTAGCGTATAATATTTCTATATATTCTTCGGCCTGTCTTAATGAACATTGAAAATCTTGTTTAACCAATTCAATTAAAAAACTTTCATATTTGTCAGTTTTCTTACCTTTTATGTATTTTAAATAATACTTTCCTTTAGGTAACAATCCTATTAACAATAAATAAAGATATTTTGGTTCAAGTGTTTGGGTATATGGTTGTATTTCAGATAAAACTTCTATCCATTCTGAATTCATAGAAAGAAATCTATGAATCATGAAGTTCGACCAGGTCTTTTTATCCCCTTCTTCTAATGTTTCCCAATAATTAGGATTCTGAACGGATGTGATGTTTTTGATGTGATCAAATAATGTTTTTGATTTATGCTCTTTCATCTTTTTTAAAAAAGTTTTCATGTTGTAACCAATACAACCTTCTTACATACTTTCCTAATTCAAAATCATTAGGATATTTTTCTACTAATTTTTTAATATGATTATCCATTATTTTTAATTTTTAGCAATTTATCTTTTTATATTCATTATTTTTTATTCTTTAATGCTTCTGGGAGTAATTCTTGAACAATTTCTCCACAATCTCCACATAGATATAATTCTACTGGTATAACTGCATCATTTGGTGTACCTGTTATTATCTTAGATACCTTTAAGAACTTGTTTGCTGGGATGAATACTGTTCCACCACATTCTTGACAAGCCATCTCTGTTGCCTTTGATAAATCTATCTTTGGTTTGTTTGGTTGAGGATTTGCTCCTCCTAATATTTTTGCCATAATTATTTATTTAGTTTGTTTATATTGATTGATAAAAGTTTTTAACCAAGTAAAGCTATAATTTGTATAATAGTTGCCATAAAAGAAATTTCTTTATCCACCACCATACTATCCTTATACTGTCCTTCTGAGAGAGTTAATATTACGTTTGATGTATTATCTCCAGCGTACTCATCAATCTTCTCATAAAGATACCCATATAGTTCAGAGAAGTCTTGAATACGTGAATCAGCTACTGCCTGTCTAATCTTTATATGTTTATTTCTCTTATCATCGTTACCTTTCAGTAAATCAACAATCTTTATCTTAACATCAGAATTCATTATATTACTAACATCCACCTTTAAAACTCCTTTAGAGGAATTTAATTGACAAGTATTAATAATCTTTCTGATATCTGGATATGATGAATCAATGATAGGTACTAAATCTTTTGGTTCAAATCTAACATTTTCTTTACCAAGAATTTGAGATACTTGGATTGCAACATCTTTTTTAGTTGGAGGTATAATTTGAAATGTTTGACAACGAGATTGTATTGGGATAATTACTTTCTCAACATAATTACAAGTTAGAATGAACCTACAATGTTTTGAGAATGTTTCCATTAGATTTCTTAACATTGCCTGTGCATCAGGTGTCATATAATCAAACTCATCTAAGATTATTATCTTAGAATCTTTGAATCCAAGTGTGGATGCAAATCCTTTAACTTTATTTCTAATAATATCAATACCTCTTTCATCCGATGCATTAATAACAATATGATCACAATCGATTGTGTTTACAATCAATTTGGCTAGTGTTGTTTTACCAGTACCCGCCTTTCCAAAGAAAAGTAAATGAGGAATATCTTTATTCTGTAAGTAGTCTGCCACCTTTTGTTTAAGATGTTCGTTACCAACATATTCTGTTAGTTTAGTTGGTCTATATTTTTCACACCAAAGTGAATTGTTTACCTTTTCAGGTGTATTATTTTCAAAAAATCCCATTTAATTTAAATATTTTCCTATTTTTCTAATTTTACTTCCATGAGTGTTGAGTTTTTTACATGCCTCAGTTACACTATTATACACCAGAGTTTTTAACTTCTTTAAGAAAATCTATTAATTGTTCTAATTTGGTAATAAGAGATTGTTTACCATTTTCATCAATACCTCGATCATCGGTTTTATTAATTTCACCAATAATATCTTGTAATGAAGATGCCGCTACTATTAACGCATCTGTTTTTGAATTTAGAAAATTCTCTGATATTCTAAACTTCTTACATATTTGTTGTAAATTCATATTCTATGTTTATTTAATTATTTATATAAAGATACGAAATTAATTTGGATTATCCTAATAATTTCATAATTTTTTTAACTGAGTTATTATCCACTTTAATTATGTGGTATGGGATTTCGTGTTCGTTTAATATTTTAAGTTTTTATTTTGTTATCTTTCATAACCTAATAATTCATGTTCATTGAACATAAGAAGTTCTTCATCCCCTATTTTAATTTTATTACTTGCTTCTTGTTTGACGTATAATACTTTATCACCTACTTGAACTGTAATTGGAATTCTTTCTCCATTTTGTGAAAAAATACCAGTTCCTACTGATACTACTTCTCCATATACTTTTGTTCCTCTTTGAATAGAATCAGTAAGAATTAATCCTCCACTTGATTTCTTTTCATCAGTAGTTGTTGGTCTTACTAAGACTCTATCACCTAATGGTTTAAAATTACTCATCTTCTTTGTTATTTAAATTGTTTGTAGTTGTAGTATAAAAAGTTACCACATCAGCGGTTGCTGTTGTGTGTGTGAAATATGGATTATTTTGGTAACTCTTGAAATTTATTTTATAAGTTTCATTCATTTGTTGTCATTTATATTTATTTTTTATGAAATACGAACATTGGTTCAAATTTATAAACCTTTCCATCGTATTTTACTGCGTTTTTAATTCCACTTTTAGATGGGTCTAATCCCACCATTCTTGTCATTAACATTTTTAGTTTTCCTTTATACTCACATCCAAGTTCTTCAAGTATATCTATTGAATCTTGCTCTAATGGATAATAAGTACTTTCTCCAATTTTAATATCTGCAATGTTCCAAACAATATATCTATCGTTTTTTAAGTATTCATAAATAGTTGTTAAAGTTGGTTTTAGAAAGTTTTCTCTCCAATCTTCATACTCACCATACGCCTTAAAAGATTGAGTCTCATCCTGTGAGTACTGTTCTCTATTAAAATATGGTGGTGATGTAAAAGAAAAATCTAATTTACCTTTATACTTTTGAAATTCTTTATTGTTCTTAATTAACTCAGAACCATCTTGAAATAGTTCATAAGTGTTACCTTGTTTCTCTACATTAAAAAATGATGTAAGTTTATCTGAGTGATTATCTATACAATTATTATTGTAAAAATCAGCCACATATTGATATCGAGAAATACCTAATTTATCTAAAAAGTTATCAGGATTAGGGTCTGTACCAACATAGTGAATTTTCTTACGAGAACTCATTGCTCCAAGTATCCTACCACCCCAGCCACTCGATGAATCGTAAACTACCAACGGTTCTGTTTGGTCAATATGATTTGTGTAGTGTTCATATAACCATTTAGCAGTTAATGCTGGAAAGTTTACTGCGGGTTGTCCACAACTTAATCTGAATACTTGTAATATCTTTGGAAAGATACCAGAATCTTTCTCATACCAACGTATTTGATATGCATAATTCTGTGTAGTACCTGATTCCGATGTCCAAGAATCTTCAATTCTATCTATGTTAGATAATTGAGTATCAGATAAGAAACCATCATCTTTTAGTTGTTGAACGTGTTCTGCCTTTAGATAAAGATTCTTACTACCAATATATTGTTGATTAAATGTACCATAGTTTTCAATAGTTCTTGTATTTACTTTTGAAATCCAAATAGCAAGATTAGAATATTTTCCGTTAAATATCTTTTCATGATGTACATCTTTAATAAAATCAATTGCACCCTGTCCATTCCAAAAAGGATTCTCATCTTTCTTATCAACTATTGAACGAGACCATGAATACATAGAATCTCTCTTAACTGCACGTTTCATTATATGAACAAACTTATCTTCCATTGAAGGGTCTGAGAAATGATCGTAAATACTTAAACCATTTTCAGCTGTTTTTCCTGTTGATATTTTAGTTTTCAACATTGTTGGAAAGAACTGATTAACTACGGATGCATCTTTGTTAAAGTTTTTTATAAGACCCAATGATGTTTCATCTCCACTTAAATCTTTTTCCCAATAATCTGCAGGATTAGATTTTAGTTTATTGAATTTTGTAATAATACCAGATTCATCTCTACCAATTACAGGTGGAGTTCCTCTTAGATCCCATTGTTCAGTAACTTCTTTACGCAATAGACGAGCCCATGCACCAAACTCACCATCGGTCATTTCAAGTAAATGATGATAAGTGGTATTTGATTTAAATTCAGAAAATTTACTTCGCTCGTAAAAGTGATTCATACTTTTTCTTAACTAGCTATCTCAACTAAATAATAATTGCTTTCATAATTATCTATTGAAAAAGAAATGTGTGCTAATCCTTGAGATGAAATCTGTAATGTTGCATCTGTTGCTTCTTTATTAGCTACAAGAATTTCTTTTAAATATGTTGCTGAGAATGATATTGGTTTTACATCTCCATCACACTTACAATCAACATCAATGTTAATTCTGTTTGTATTAATGTTAGAATGTCCTAATACGATAGTTCCTTTATTATCCTTACAAGTAAATGTAAAGTTGTTCTCATCTATTAAAGCATTTTTAGCTTTGATGAATGTTGATATAAAAGTTGTATCTAATTTAATTTCTACATTAAAATCTGGTAATTGTTTCAAATCTGGAACATTAGGGATAACTGATAAATCAGCTAACATATAATTTACAGATGTTGATTTGTCTTTGAATTTTAAAGATACAGATTTACCATCAATATCTAATATTGAGAAATCTACATCATTACCAAGAACTGATAACATTTTTGTAAGTTTGGTTGTATCATATACACCAAACTCTGCAGATTTTCCTTCAAAATCTTTCATTGATACTGAACCCAATACTGATTTATCATCTGAGATGAATGAAGTAGTTAAAGAACCATCTTTTGATTCCCATTTTACAGATTCTACTAAACCTGCTAGATTGTATTTTGATACAAATCTATTTAACGATTGTTTTTCCATTGTTTATTTACTTAATTTATTTTAATTTATACAAATATACGAAAATTATTTGATACTACCAAACTTATTCGTATTTATTTTACATTCCAGGTATTTGCATCGCTGGAAAATGTGGTTTATCTTCTGGTTTATTAACAACCATACACTCGGTAGTTAAAATCATACCTGCCACAGATGATGCATTTTCAATAGCAGTTCGTGTTACTTTCTTAGGGTCAATGATACCTGCTTCGAACATATCTACGAACTTTTCGTTTTTAGCATCATAACCACCACCATTTTGTTTAATGTATTCAAGTACTGAACTTTCCGTTACACCACAATTTTTTAGAATTTGTGAAATTGGAGAAGAAAGTGCTGTGTAAATGATAGTATATCCATCTTTATATGATTGTGATTCGTCTCCCAACTCTAATCCTATTAAAGCATTAGATGCTTTTAGAAAAGCAATACCACCACCTTCAACAATACCCTCTTCGATACCAGCTCGTGTGGCGTGAAGTGCATCATCTACTCTATCTTTTTTTTCTTTCATTTCTACTTCAGAACCAGCCCCTATATAAAGAACTGCAACTCCACCACTTAATTTGGCTAATCTTTCTTGAAGTTTTTCTTTGTCATAATCTGATGTAGTAGTTTCTATTTGTGATTTGATTTGTTCAATTCGTTTAACTATTTCTTCCGAATTACCTCCTCCATTTACAATTGTAGTAGAATCTTTACCGATAGTAACTTTTTCTGCCGTTCCCAACATTGATATATCAGCTTCTTCTATTTTCAATCCAATTTCTGGAGAAATAAATGTACCACCAGTTAATACTGCAATATCATTCATCATTTCTTTCTTTCTATCACCAAATGCCGGTGATTTAACCGCACACACCTTAAGTGTTCCTCTAAGTTTGTTAACTACAAGTGTTCCAAGTAATTCTCCTTCAACATCATCCGCTATAAGTAATATAGGTTTACTTTCACCTGATATACCTTCTAACAATGTTAAAATATCATTCATATTTGATAACCTACCATCATATAATAAGATATATGGATTTTCTAATTCAGATACCATCTTTTCTGTATTAGTAACAAAATGTGCAGATAAGTAACCCTTATCAAATTGCATTCCTTCTACAAGTTCCATAGAAGTTTGAATACCTTTAGATTCTTCTACTGTGATTACACCATCAGTACCAACCTTTTGGAAAGCATCTGCTATTAATTCACCAATTGTATTATCGTTGTTTGCGGATATTGTTGCGATTTGTTTAATTTTATCATAATCAGAACCTACTACGATTGCTTGATTTTCTAATTGTTCAACTACAATCCTAACTGCTGATTCTATTCCTTTTTTAAGTTCCATTGGATTTGAACCATTTTCTACCATATCAAATCCTAATCTTGCTATCTCTTGTGCAAGAACTGTTGCCGTAGTTGTTCCATCTCCAGCTTCATCAGCTGTTTTAGAAGCAACTTCTTTAACTAATTGAGCTCCCATGTTTTCGAAAACATCTTCTAACTCTATTGTTTTAGCTACAGTTACACCATCTTTTGTAATATGTGGTTGTCCATGTTCTTTTTGTAATAATACATTTCTACCCTTTGGGCCTAATGTTACACGAACTGCATCTGCTAATGTATCTAATCCTTTTTTTAAGGATGTTCGTGCTTCCACATCAAATGTTATTTGTTTTATTGCCATTTTCTATTTATTTAAATTATTACGCAACTTGTCTTTTTCTAAGAACTGCGTAGTTTTTTCTTTTGATTTTTTTGTTTACACTTTTAGTAGCCGTGCTTTCTAAATGTATCTTTCTTTTTTGTGATAGCTTTTTACTCATTATTTACTTTTATTATATTATGCATCTTCTACATTAGTTGCTATTATTTCAAATTCTCCTGTTTTTCTATACTCTTCGTTTGGTACACCAACATCAATCCACGCAGCTTCATATTTATTTCTACTATCTGAATATGGTTCATTATACTCCCATGCATCTTCTAAAGATAAATCATATACTTCATCTTCACCATAAACTTCTTTATTAGTTTCATTCTCATAGAATTCTTCGTTACACCAAACGTTCTCAACAAGATATTCTAAAAGGTCTTGTTCTGACTCACCTGTGTATGGTGGTTCACATTTTCTTAACTTTTCAACATTAACCTCGATTGGTTCGGTTGCTTGCCATACGGTGTATCTTTCACATTTTCTTACATAGATTTTTTCACTCATGATTTGTTATTTCTATTCATTATCAAACTTGTTAATTCTTTTGATTCTTTTGTATCTAATATTCCATATTTGATAACATCATTTGCCAATTGTTTTACATCGATTGATTCGATTGTTTCTTTACTCATTTATTTTATATTTAATTTATTAATTTCAATTTTTATTCCATTTATCATTATACTGACATATTGTCATACAAATATACGGAATTTATTTGGATTTACCTAATTAAAAGGTAAAAAACTTTTCAGCCGTCTTTTGTTCACTAATCATTTCTCCCCAACCAATAGCATCATAGAAATCTTGTAACTTGAATCGTAACTCTCTTTCGAAGATTTTATTACGGTCAATGTAAGTTTCAATGAATTCTTTAATTTCATGTGGGTCATTATAACCTGTAAATGCCAAACCATTCAATCCTAATGGATTATCTTTAAGATATACCCACTTTACTTTATCCCCATTTACCATCGGTCCATATTTAAATGGTACTTTAAAATGTGTTATAAGGTCATTGTATGCGATTGCTGCTTTAACATGAGCAGGAGTTCCTTTCATTGTAGTGAATGGTACTCGTTTACCTTTAGGCATATATTTCTTAAGATTCTTTACTGCAGTATTCTTAGCAATTTCAGAGTTAGGTCGGTTTTCCATATTCTTTTTGAAATCCAATACATATTCAGTAAGTTCTTCCTCACCTACACCTTTTAGTATATCAATCAAAACCTTACCCATACATTCTTGGAATGCTTTTGGGAATGATGAACGTTTAACATCTAAACCTTTTACATCTAACTTATCACAAGGTACACCATTATCTGATATAATCCATTGTGCGTATCTTTTCTTTGCAATCCACAATCCTGCTTTTGCAACAGATTCGTTTTTAATCTCTAATCTATGTTTATCTATATTGAATATCTTCTTAGATAGAATATCGTAGAAATCATTAAGATAATCTTGCATCTCTTCTGCAATATTATTTACATAACCTGCAATTGTATTTTGTTCTTCATCTTTCCATTTAGGAAATCTTTTATTCATTAATGGTACAGCTGAGAAGAAAACAGAATCAGTATCAATGTATATATTAGAATCCAAATCCGGATTACCCAATTCCTTATTGTACTTGATGTTAGCCATGTCAGCAGTTGATTTAATAACCGTCTGTCCTGTTGTGGTAACAGCGGTAGCATTATCAACATCATAAAACCTAAAGGCAGGAAGGCCAAGCACACCATATAAAGAGTTAAGTAGAATTTTTTGTACCAACTGACGTTTGTGAAAGAAAGCGTATTTTTCTTTGTTTCCTGCTTTTCCATATTTTTTCATTTCATCTTTGTACTCAACTCGTTTTTGAAACCACAAGTCAAGAATACCAGGTATACATCCTACTTCATCTGTTCTATACAGAACTCCATTGGATGCGATTGAGAATTTAGATTTTTCTAAATACTCCTTTAAATCTTCTTTAGAGAGTATATCATCATTTATTTGATATTTATCTACTTCACCTTTTAAGTATTTTTGAACATCCCAATCTTTAATCTTACCGATTTTGGTTTCTGGTGAGATATTAATACTCATAATAATTGAAGGATATAGAGATGTTAAATCTAAATCATATATCCAATCATATTTACCAACAATTGGTGCTTTTACATAAGCTCCGATGAATTTTTCTTGTTTATTTGCTTTAAGAGCCTCCATACGTTCTCTTCTATCAGCGGGTTTGTTTGGTGCAACTAAGTTTCTTCTTCTAAGATAAGTTAATAATGCTCCTTCAAGATATTTTGATGAATATACAAAATCTTCATATGGAACGTGTCCAACATGACATATACCTCTACATAAATCAATAAATTGAAGTTTTTCTTCAAATCCAACTACTAATTCAACATCCACCAAGTTATACTCAATGAATTTTTCAATATCTTCTTTAAATAACTGGTCTAAGTTTCCTTGATATTCAATCTTACCTTTACCTAATTCTTTTTGTGCAACTGTATCTAATCTGTAATTTGGAAGTTCACCATAATTGTAAATCTTATATAAAGAAATATAATCTAAGTAAGATACACCCGCCATGAAATATCGTTTACGATAAGGTGACCAGAAACATTGTCCTATTGGTGATAATCTATTTGCTTGTCTTTCTCCTAATAATCTTTTGATACGATTGTATAACATTGGTGTATCAAAGAAATCAATATTCCAACCTGTAACTATTGTGGGATTAATCATTTCATACAACTCCAAATACTTCATCAACATATCTCGTTCATCTCTAAATGGAAGAACAATTGCTTTATCGGTTGTCTTTTCTACCATTAATCCATCCTTATCCATTACCAATACCCAATATTGGTTGGTAGCTGAATCATGGAGTGCTATAGAAGTTAATTCGTTTGTAGCTTCTTCTGGATTTGGTAAACCACTTGTCATCTCACACTCAATATCATAAGTAAGAATAATGTGTCCTTTTGAAACATCATCTGTTTCCGAATACATATCTACTAATGCTCGTGTAGTTTCAGGTACATCTGATTCAAATAGATTTGGGTCATCTCCTTTGAATTTGTAAATCTTTGTTAGTGGGTCACCATATATAGATTTAAACTCACCTCGTTCCGCTGGTTCATATGCATATCTTGTATATGGAAATGCCATGTATCCTCTCTTGGAATCCCATAAGTGTATGAGATTCTTTTCTCGTTGATAATAGATATTTTGGTAAATAACTTTGGTTTTTAATTATTGTTTACAAATATACGAAATAACTTTCATATATCCTAATTATTTTTGATTTATTGTTTCCACTTCAGTCCAAGCTGCTAAATGTACTACTTCACCACTATCTCTGGTACAATAGCTATACATCCCATCGATACTTCTAAAGTTTAACTCTTCACCTTCTGTGATTTGAGGTGCACCTGGTGGTACTTTGTCCTCTACTATTACTTTAATTCTACTATTCCTCGGTACGTTATATAATTTCATAATTTATAATTTATTTTAATCTTTTTGGAAAACCCAACATGGTTCACCAAATTTTTGGTCTTTTGTTTCTTCGGCTGATTCAAGTGATTCATCACTCCAATTATTAAGTTCGTTTTCACGAGCCATTCCAGCTCCACCACTATTGGGTCTTTTAGCCATTGCCATTCCAATACATCCCCTGTAAATCAATCCTTGGGATTCTAAATATTCATTCATTGGATTTACAATAGAAAGATATGTTCTTTCTTTACCACTTGTACTAAATACATCAGAGATATTTATTAACATAGTACCACCACTCTTTAAGGTCTGTATCATATTTCCAAGAGCCTTATGTAAGAAGTGAGTATTCCATACATCAATTGTTTTATATCTCATCCATGATTGTGATTCTTCTTCTGAGTATTTTTCTATGTTAAAGTACGGTGGTGATGTGAATATTAAATCTACTTGGTCTTTATATGGAGAGAAATCAAAATCTTCTGCAGGATTACAATGAAAAATATGTTCTCTATCATGTTCAAAAAAACCATTATGTTTTTTATAAAACTCAACTTGTTTTTCGTATATAGGATGATTATCTTCTTTTGGATCTAATCCTATATATTTCTTACCATAATTAGATGCATAAAAACCACATAATCTATCACCCCAACCCATTGAGAAATCCATAATTGTTTCTGATTTGAAATAATCGTATATTGTTTTAGCAACTGCAGGTTTAAATTGAGATGCTGTATATTTTCTTAATGATAAACAAGTTCTTAAAGTTTTTGCAGATACCTCATCCATCTTAAGTGAATAAAGTGCTCCCATTAGAGAAGTCATAAATTTAATATTTCTCCAAGTTCTAAGAGGGCCTGGTCCCTGTGAACCACTTACTTCCCATCTATTCTTTTGATGAAAGAAATCAGATGCCTTATTACCACCATTATATCTTTTGATTAAAACAGGAGAACCATTATATTCTAATGAGTATTTAGGAGCTTCTGCTTTACGTGGAAACCATTCTTCATCAGTTTTAATCATTTCATTATAACGAACAGTTTTTAACCTACGATACTCATTTATTGCATCTTGTTCTGTAATATTAACAAATGGTGGAGGCCAAGACATAGCAACTTCTGCTAATTTAGCCTTCACTTCATCCTTTGGATACATTTCCTTTATTTCTTCCCATTCGTTTTTAGGAATGTGTAAATACTCTAAATTGGAATTATCCTTTTTATATTTCTCGAATATATCTTCTCCGTTTGTCATTGATATTCAGTTTACTTAGAATTGTTTGGCCAATAAGTAAGTAGGGCTTCTGTTTTTTGAGTATCCCAATTGGTTTTATTTATCTTAATATTTAATTCGTTTGCAACTTTTAATGCTATATCCCAAGCATCTAATTCATTTACATATCTTCCCATTTCAAACTCTCTTGGTTTTAAATCCTCATCAATATTTTTATATGAATTTGAACCAATGTTTGTTGGTGGTTGTAATACATGTCCTACTTCATGTAATAAAGCATACAATCCATTATTTGTTAAATCATAATTGTGATGAATGAATATCGTTCTGTTAAAGTGTCCCATAAAAGATGTTATCTGTCCTAACTTGACAACAACACCCTTTTTAGTTTTTATATAATCACATACAGATTGAAAATCTTTTGGATATTTTCTATTTATGAATTTATATCTACCCATTAACTTTATTGTCCTCTTTTAGATGAGATCTGAATCCCAATACTTCCGTATGGCCTGTGATTTCTATCTCTCTATTCTTTAACATTTTTTTAGTTAACATTAAAGTTTCTAAGTCTGTTTCTGTTTTTACCCAATCTGTGAAAAGGTAAGTTAGTAGTTTTGATTTAATTGCTTTAATCATAATTTAAGTTTTATTAGTTTATTATTATTTATTTTATAAGTAATTTGGTCCATAGAAACTCCACTTATCAGTTCCATCAAATATGTTACCTCTACTGTGTTTAGCTGGTGTTCTCCAATCTGCTGGTTTTAGTAAATCTCCTTTAACGATTGGTGCACCTTTTAATTCCCCATCTATCATCGATATAAATGCCCATACAGAATCACCATCCATGATTTTCATGTATTTATTACCTTTACTAACTTTTAATAATTTATACTCCTCATACGAATAGTTCGTATCCCAGTATATTTTTCTTTTCTCGTTAACTTTTTCTAACCAAATTTCAAATTGTGTTTTCATATTTTAAGGTTTAATCTCAATCATTATTACATATGTAATATACGAAATATTATTGATAAAACCTAGGGAAAAGTGAATTATTTTTACAATAAAGTAATCAAATTATTTGAGTAATCAAATAATGTGAAATTAGATATGCCAACTTATAACCAAGAAATCCTCCCAATGCTGTTGGTATTGGAAATAGAATAAACTTAGCTAGTGATGTAACATATTTAGGTCGGTTAATTACTTTACTAATAAAGAAGAAATGGAATAAATAACATATTAAAACTGCAATATCTATCCTCATCGCTATAAACGGAACAATAACTGCTCCGCTGAAACCAAATATAAAATTATCTCTTATAGCAGTACCAACCTCACCTGGATTGGCTTCTCTAAATTCCTGCTTAATACTCTTTGTCTGTTTCATATTTAGATAATATATCTTCTCCGTTTGTCATTAAAGTTTAACAGGATTTTGTCTTTCAATACAAGTACTCATAGAATCAGCCCAATGTAAAATATATCCAATTGCAGTTCTTTGTTGAGAATTTGGATTATATGTTTTTAAGTATTTTTTATTATCTTCATCATACATTCCATCAGCTAATTTCATTCCAAAGTATTCTTTTTTAGTATATTTCAATTCATACTCACTTAAAAGATACATTGTTCTATCAGTATGTGATAAGTACCATATATCAGGATTTGTTTCAAAGTATTTACCTTGATTTTTTATATGCCAATCAGATGGGTTTTTCTGATAATGAAGTATTCCCTTTTCACCAAGTTTTCCTAAATCGTGATGAAATGCAGAGAATAAAAGTTCTTCTTGTGTAAAATCAACTTTTCCTCCAGCCTCTTGAAATAATTTAAACATTCTTAATGAGTTTCTTGCAACATTAAGTATATGGTCAATATAACCACCCTCATGAGCATTGTGGTAATTTACATTTCCACTCGCTGGAGATAACATTAGGTTTGGTCCTAACTCATCCATTGAGTACATATGTAGTAGTTTTTCTAATCTTTCTCCATCAAAAGATTTTTTAAGTGCTTCTATAAACTTATTATAGTTCTCTTCTAGTTGTTTTTCGTTGTATTTATGCATAATTTTACTTTTAAGTCTTACTAATATACGAAATTATTTTGAATTATCCAAATAATTTAACATCTTTTTTTCAAATTCTTTTTCGTAATGTTCTATTGGTTTTACTACTGAATAGTATTTATCTTTTATCTTTTTGAGTAACTTTAATCTAAAGTCATCATCTCTTAATTTAATAAGTTTTTTTTCTAACTCTTCAAATGATTTTGTTCTTATTCGTTGAAAATCATCTGCAACTAACTGATTGTTTTTATCATATCCATTCCACACAAGTGGAATCACATCACAAGCTACAGCTTCATTGTATCTTGATGTAAGATGTTCCCATTGACCAGGCCAGTTGAAACAAATTGTTGCTCTACCTTTTGATATCTCAGGCATCACATTTAAAATAGATTTATCAAATTTTACATCATACCTAAAAGAATCAAAATATCCAATCATATTTGATGTTAACTTTGATTTTTTTATCTGTTTTAATAAAGTATTTCTATAATCATTAGAAGGTACTCCTTTTTTAATTATTACAGATTTTCTATACTTTCCAACATTTTCTTCCCTATATCTACCATCTAAAATACCTGTTTCCTTATTGTACCAATCTTTTATTAGATAGTAAAAATCATCAGCTGAATTATCAACCTTTTTCTTTTTGGATGTACCCCAATAAACAAAATCAACTTTTTTATTTGTTCGAGTTCGATTTCTCCTTTTATCTTTCCAATAATCCAACATGAACAAATGTTTTAAATGATGAATACCACCTTCAAACTCTCCCTCATCAATACGATGAAACTTCATATTATAAGTGTAATTAAAATCCTCAGGTTTAGGTATTTTATGATTAGCCTTTTCCCATTCTTTATCATCTATATAATAGTTTTTTCCATTAAGTGTTCTATATTCAAATAATTCTTTGGTATCTGCCTTATCTGATGTAACAAGAATAACTTTTCTTTCTTTATCTGGTGTTTTATCAAACTCTTCTAATATATTTAATAATCTACAATAACTCCTACCCATAATATTTTCAGATATTCTTCCTTTCATGTGATACTGAAATTCATTTTCAGTAAAGATAATGATATAATCTGATTCTGCTAAATGTTTTAGTTTTGATTCACTTCTACATTCTTGTTTTTTGGTTGGAATAGATTCAATAGTAAAGTTGTAAGTATTCATATCGTATGAGTTTTTCCATTTCTTAATAAACTCATTAGTTACATGAAAAAAAGAATCCATAATTTGTTTACCATTAGTACCATCATAATGAACGGTATCTCTAAGTCTAACAAAACATACTTTAGGATTGTCCTTGTAATTTGTAAATTTTTCTATCATTTTCCTACATTCCAAAATAATGCTCCCTTAGAAGCATGTTCTTTTATAAATTCCCAAGCTTTTGAATCGTAAGTTAAACTTGATGGGAATGGTGGTCTTTCCACCTTTTTACATTCTTGATTAAATTTGTACTTAGATACAAATGTTTCTGCTCTTCCTCTTTCTCTTTCTGTTGTATTGTGTCCAATTCTAACTCCATATACTTTCGCATCTGGCCATGCTCTCTGTAATCCTCTCGATAGTACTCCACTACTCATTACAGTCCAAACTTCTTTAGGTGGTTCTATATCAAGTGATAGAGCTGTTTTGGACATTGCATCTATAATAACATCATGATCTCCACCAAAAGGAACTAAAGATGAACCTTC
>ENA-UZWR01001308-UZWR01001308.1-metagenome-genome-assembly--contig:-Day-1-25m-contig-1308_pt1 | contig 18388 bp, 19 predicted proteins | sample MGYA00260337_ERZ794897 | MGnify/ENA metagenome assembly ERZ794897 | reverse complement strand
CCACATGCATTAGATTATGATGCAAAGAATATTGCACTTTTGATCAGTTCTGCATTAGAATCAAAGATATTTTCAGAGATCCACGTGATGAGAAAGACTGTGATTGATGGATCAAATACAACCGGATTTCAAAGAACAATGCTTGTTGCACAAGGTGGACATATTGAAGTCGGTGGTAAAAAAGTGGGCGTTCAGTCAATATGTCTTGAAGAAGATGCCGGAAAATTAATCAAAGATGAAGGAAATCATAGATTTTTTAGTTTAGATAGGCTGGGAGTTCCTTTAGTTGAAATTGCATTGGATCCTGTCGAAGGAGATCCAAAATTTGTAAAAGATATTGCGTTAACTCTAGGCAGATTATTACGAGTTACAAAAAAAGTGATGCGTGGAATTGGAACAATTAGGCAAGATGTGAATATTTCTGTTGAAGGAGGAGGCGTTATTGAAGTAAAAGGTGTTCAGCAATTAGATCAGTTAGAGAAAATTATTGAATTCGAAGCAAAGAGACAACATGGATTAAAATTAATTTCAGAGAAAATTAATCAGACCAAATTTACAGAAATTAATCAAAAAGAAGATGTCTTTGATATTACTGATGAAATGCAAGAGTGTAATTCAAAGATCGTTAAAAAATCAATTGGAAAGCAAGATAGAATTTTTGGAATAAGAATTAAAAAATTAAAAGGAATTTTTGGTTTTGAACCATATTCAGACATAAGATTAGGAAAAGAGATTGGACAACTAGTAAGATTTTTTGGTATTGGCGGTGTTTTTCACTCGGACGAATTACCAAATTATGGAATTGAAGATGTAGATATCAAACGAGTTACTGAAAAATTAGATATTCAAAATGATGACGCATTTTTAATTATTGCTGGAGAGAAAATTTCAGTTGGTTTTGCAATTGATTCAATAATTAATAGAATAAAGCTTGCAAAGAATGGACCACCTGCCGAAACTCGAGCTGCCACCCAAAATGGAGACACCATATTTCTTAGACCCAGACCAGGTGCATCAAGAATGTATCCAGAAACAGACATCCCCACAATCAAAGTAACAGATGAAGAACTTGTAGAAGTAAGATCTAACATACCAAAATCATGGGAAGAATCAATTAGAGAATTAGAAAAAAAATACCAAATTAATAATCAGCTTGCCGAACAGATTTTTGATTCAAATTATTTTGAACTTTTTGAAAAAATCTGTTCAGAAAAGCAAAATTCGCCAAATTTTGTTGCATCAATTCTTTGTTCAACTATAACTAATTTAGAAAGAAGTGGATTAGATTCTAGTTTACTGAATGATGAACAGATAATGAAGACATTTGAATTATTAGAACAAGAAAAGATAAACAAAGAATCAATTCAGATAATTTTTGAACAGATAATGTCTAAAAAGGCAAATGATGTGTTACAAGCACTAGAAAACGCATCCATAATTCAATTGACTGAAGAGGAGTTAGATAAAATCTTGGATAACATAATTCAAAGTAATACAGACAAAATAAAACAAGAGCAAATGCGTGCATTGAGCGGTTTAATGGGATTAGCAATGAAAGAAGTTAGAGGAAAAGCATCTGGAAAGATGATTAATCAAAAACTAAAAGAGAAAATTCAAAAATTTCTAAATTAGAGAAAATACTAGTAGATGAATAAAATAAGATAAGTTAAGGGGATTAACTTGTTGTTTTTCTACTACCAGTACCTCTACCAGTTGAGCGTGTTCTGCCTTTGGTAGATGCTTTTTTTGTTGTTGGAGTTGATGATAATTTTCTTTTTCCCGTACCACGGCCAGTAGAAACACTACGATTACCTGCAGCTTTCTTTTTAGCCTCCTGATATTCTTTGTAAGAATCTCCAGAGAATGTTGATTTCTTACTAGTGTCAGTCTTTCTACGAGTTGTACCTCTACCACCAACACGGGTTACTTTTGCCATGGAAAATAGGCAAACTACAGGGTTTTAAAGTTGTTCATAATAATAATCTGAAATGATTAATACATGAAGTGTGGTTTGAAGCCACATACTCCTAGGAGATAAGGATCTGGACTTTACGCCGTTGATCAGGCTGTGCGACTCCCGCATGAAAATTTTGAATTTCTAGAATAAGTTCATTATTGACAAAATATTGAAATGAGAGAAAAATTATGCAGATTTATGCCATTTTGGGAAGTCGTTTTAGATAAGGATAAAGAAATTCTGGGTAGATATAATCAAGAATATTTTAGTGAACAAAAAATCGGAGAGATTGTTAAAAAACTATATGAACAAGAGATTAAGCAAGGTCACAATCTATCAATTAGATTATCAAAAAACGACTAATCTGAGTTTTGAAATTCATCTAATAGAGATTTTTGTTGTTTTGATAATTTTTTTGGTATTTCTACCACCAAATGTACAAAGAGGTCCCCACGTCGGTTAGAGTTTTGACTAGGTAGTCCTTGAGATTTAATTTTTATGATCGAATTTGGCTGTGTTCCAGATTCAATTTTTAATTTTTGTGTTTTTTCAAGTGTTTTTACATCAATTTCAGTACCTAAAGTGGCATCAATCATTGAGATTCTTGCATCACAGTAAAGATCTATACCATCACGTCTATACAATTTGTGAGGTTCAACTCGTACGCGAACTATTAGATCACCATCATCACCATCTGGAACTGATTCACCTTCTCCTTGGATAACATAATCACCATTGTCAATTCCTGATGGAAGATTAAATGGGAGATGTTTTGTTCCTTTTACTTTTCCTCTTCGGCATTTTTTACATGGATCATCAATTATTTCCCCCATTCCTTGACATTTTCTACATGATTGAACAGTTTCTAAGAGAAATCCTCCCATATTTTTTCTGACTCTTACTTGACCATTGCCATTACAGTCTTTACAGGTTGATTTTGAACTACCAGGTTTGCATCCCGTACCATCACAATCAGGACAATCTACAAATTTTTCAATATCAAGTTCAATGTGTTTTCCATGTAATACATCTTCTAAAGTAATATAACATTCGTGTAAAAGATCATTTCCACGAGAACGACCAAAACCGCTGCCACGACCACCAAATAGGTTTTCAAAAACAGATCCGAATCCGCCGCCTCCACGTCTTCCCTGACCACCAAACAAGTCATTAAAAACATCATTGAAATTTCCACCGGCACCTCTAAAGATGTCTTCAGTAGAGTATCTACCATCTACACCTTCGTGTCCATGTTTGTCATATAGATCACGTTTTGATGAATCTGAAAGAACTGCGTATGCTTCAGAAATTTCTTTGAAATGTTCTTGTGCATCTGGAGACTTGTTTCTGTCAGGATGAAATTTTAGTGCTAATTTTCTGTATTGAGACTTGATTTCATCAGGATTAGAAGATTTTGTCACTCCTAGAACTTCATAATAATCGCGTTTTGCACTCATGATTAATCTGCTTAATCAACGATTAATTAACTAATTTGAATTGTTTTCTGATTTTTGTTCAGAATTTGAATCTGATTTTTGTTCGTTAGAGTCAGATTTCTCTTCATTAGCATAAGATTGTTGTTCTCCAGATTGTTGTTCTCCAGATTGTTCACCTGGTGGAGGTGATGCATTTTTGTATAATTCAGTTGTTACTTCATTTACTATTGCTTTTAATGCTTCAAGTTTTGGTTTGATTTGTTCAATATCTTGTGATAATACATCTTTTAGTTCTTTAATTGCATCAGTGATTTGGATTCCTTTTTCTTGTGAGATTTTATCTTTAAGATCTTGATTAACTAATTTTTCAGTAGTGTAAATGAAACTTTCAGCCTCATTTTTGATATCAACTGATTCTTTCTTCTTTTTATCCTCTTCAGCATGACCTTCAGCATCTTCTTGCATTTTTTTGATTTCATCATCTGACATTGATGTAGTAGATTGAATTGTAATTTTTTGATCTTTTCCAGTTCCCATATCTTTTGCAGTTACATTCAAGATACCGTTTGCATCAATGTCAAATTTAACATTAATTTGAGGTACACCTCTTGGTGCAGGCGGAATATCAGTTAGATTAAAGGTGCCTAATGACACATTATCTGCAACCATTGGTCTTTCACCTTGAACAACATTGATAGTAACTGCAGTTTGACTATCTGCAGCAGTTGTGAACGTTTTATCTTTTGAGGTTGGAATTGTAGTATTTCTTTCAATAATTGGTTCTCTAACACCACCCAATGTTTCAATACCTAAAGTTAATGGTGTAACATCAAGTAAAACAATATCACTTTCTACATCACCAGCAATAATTCCTGCCTGAACTGCAGCGCCAAATGCAACAGCTTCCATCGGATCAATACCAGATTCAGCATCTTTTCCAATAGTATCACTAACGAATTTTTTAACAATTGGCATTCTTGTTGGACCACCAACTAGAACAATTTTTGTGATGTCAGATGTGGAAAGTTTTGCATCTTCTATTGCTTTGTCAATTGATGGTTTACATCTTTGAACAATAGAATTAACTAAATCCTCTAATTTCGCTCTTGTAATTTTTACTTCAAGATTTTTTGCACCAGATGGATCTTGAGCAATGAATGGAAGATTTACTTCAGTTTCCATAACAGTTGATAATTCAATTTTTGCTTTCTCTGAGGCATCTCTTACTCTTTCTTTTGCTTGTGGATCACTAGATAGATCAATTCCTTCTTTTTTCCTAAATTCATCAATGACATAATCTGTTATTATTACATCCATATCTGCACCGCCTAGTTTGGTATCACCAGATGTACTCATCACCTCAAACACACCACCTCCCATTTCCATTATAGTCACATCAAGTGTACCTCCGCCTAAATCAAAGACAAGAATTTTCATGTCCTCTTTGCTTTTATCCAATCCAAATGCAAGGGATGCAGCAGTTGGTTCGTTAATTATTCTAACAACGTCTAATCCAGCAATTGTTCCAGCATCTTTTGTTGCTTGCCTTTGATTGTCATTGAAATATGCAGGAACTGTAATTACTGCTTTATTGATTTTTTCACCAATAAATGCCTCAGAGTCACGTTTGATTTTTTGTAGTATAAATGCAGATATTTGTTGAGGCTTGTACTCTTTGCCTGCCATTTTAAATAGAAAATCTTCACCCATCTTACGCTTTGCCTCACGAATTGTATTTTCAGGATTTACTATTGCTTGCTTTTCTGCTGATGCACCAACTATAAGATGACCATCTTTACCCATTGCCACTACAGATGGAAATGCCTTACCAGATACAGTCATGCCTTCAGATGCAGGGATAATAGTTGGTTTTCCTCCTTGCATAACAGAAGCCGCAGAGTTTCTTGTTCCTAAATCAATTCCAATTATTTTTTCAGTCATTTTTGTTTCTCACTTTTTTTCTTCGAAACAATTACCTTAGATGGTTTTAAAATACGTTTCTCAGCATAATAGCCTTTTGCAACTTCTTGAATGATAGTACCATCGTCTACTGAATCGTCTTCTACCACAGAAACTGCGTCATGGATTTGTGGATCAAATGGTTTACCAACGATATCATCTATTGGCGTTATATTATTTTCAGAGAAAATTTTTTCCATATTTTTTCTTATTACTTCAATACCACTTGTATCAACATTATTTTTTGATAATGAATTTTCAGCTCGTATAAAATCTTCATAAATTGTCATAAATTCTGACAAAAGATTGAGTTTGTTCTTTAAGATTTCTTGAGAAACACTTTGAATTGATTGCTTCTGTAGGTTTTGATAGTCAGCATTTGAGCGCATCCATTTGTTTTTAAAATCATCATTTTCTTTTTCAAGAGTTTCAATTTTCGTCTCAAGATCTTCAATAGGAGTTTCTACTTTTTTATGTGATTCTTCTGATTTCTCAATTATTTCTTCTGTGTTTTTATCTTCTGACATAATTTTTCATCAATTTATGATAATATTATTTTTGTGGCATTAGTTGGCATAAAGGATTGGCTTTGAGTATTATTAGTTCATCATCTTTGTTGTGTTTCATCATATAATCAAAATCATGCCTTGAACAAACAACTACAATTGTAGTTTTATCATTTTGGAAAATATCAGTGGGTTGACTGATTGATTCAACATCACCTATGTAGTCTTTAAGCTTAGTTTCTAATTCTTGGAGTTTTTCAATTTTTTCTCCTTTCATTTCATGTTGGTCCAGAGTCCATAAAAGTAGAATTTTTGTTCTGCTTGCCTTTAATTCATTTTTCTTTAAAATTAATCTAGTTTCATCAATCAATCGTTTAATGTATCCATCAATTCCTTTCATGCTTCCATTAATCAGATACATCAAACTACTTGCACCTTCGAATGAACTACTTAAAGATCTTAAATCAAATAGACCTTCAATTATGTCGTCAAGAAAAATTTCTCCTAGTCTTTCAGAATTCAAATCTGATTTAGTTGCAGAATCTTTAGCAAATTTGCAAACTTCAAGAATGCTTGTTTGACTAGAAAATTGCTTCAAGATATCTATAGCGTGAAAATATTCTGATGAACTTAATGTTAGAAAATTAAATGTTTTATCACTAGAAAGTAATTTTTTCAGAATTTCATTTTCTTTTCCATTTGATGAACCAATGTATGATTTTTGAGTAATTTCGTTAGATAATGGATAGTAAAAGTATGAGACATTTTTATCTACTTTCAATCCCGTGACATGTTCTAATAATGAAATATTCTCAGAATTTCCACCAAAACCAGTACCTAGCCCATAAATAACCATACAACCTTTTTTGATATTTGAAACTGCATCTTTGAATTTAGAATTTATTTCAATTTTGATGTCTTGTCCAGTTTTTCGTATTCTTGGTGCAAAAATTAGTACTTGTGCTTTAGATATTGCAGCATCAATTGATGTCATGGCAAGTAATGGTTCATCATCTTTTAGTGCTTGGACAGAGGGATATGACTTTGCAATATCTTGTTTGATCGATATAGCAGAAGGAGTAGATTCATCAATTATTTGAACATCACCACCGTTAAGAGCAATTTGACATGCAATAGAATAACCTTCAGTGCTTAGCCCATAAACTACAACTTTTGTTGCCATTAAGGACTATAATATCAAGACTAAGAAATACTTATTGCAGTTATCTATGAAGTTTTAATACTTGAAGATCTGGTTTGATATTCTTACACCAAAACAATACTTGTTTTTTGAATATTTTATTCAAAAACTTCAAAAACAACACAAAATTCTTTGCACATCTAGAAAATATGAACAAGTTAATGGTATTAGAAAATTTGGTTCGATTAATCCAATTATAATTGGAAAACATGGAGGAAAAAATAATGTAAATAAATTATTGGCAAGCTTAGATAGAAGCAAATTATTAACAAAGAAAATTGAAAAAAATGGCCCAGATTTACTAATTAGTTTTTGTTCTCCAGAAGCATCAAGAGTTGCATTTGGATTAGGGATTCCACATATTGCATTCTCTGATTCCCCTCATGCTAACGCAGTAATGAGATTAGCACTCCCTTATACTACAAAATTGTTGACACCATGGATTATTCCAAAGAAAGACTTTGAAGGATTTGGGATAGATAATAAAAATATTATAAACTATAGAACAATTGATGCTGCTGTAATTATTAAAAATTATAAAAAAAATAAACAAAAGAAATCAAATCTTAGAAAGATGATTCTTATTCGTCCTGAAGAATCAGAGGCTGCATATATTACAAAAAAGAGTAAAACTGTAAAAATTATTAAGAAAATTATAGAAAAATTTCCTGATGAACAAAAAATTGTATTATCCAGATATAAAGAACAGACTATTAAATTAAAGAAAATTTTTGGTGTAAGTATTTGTCTTTTATCAAAACCAGTTAGCGGTAAAGAATTGTTAAACAACGTAGATTGTTTTATTGGTTCAGGAGGGACAATGACTGCTGAATCAGGATTATTAGGAATTCCAACTGTTTCATTTAACGCAATACCAAACAGAATTGAAGATTTTTTGGTTAAAAAGAGAATAATTGTTAGAAGTGAGAATCCAGATAGAATTTCTAGAGAAATTTATCAGTCATTGAATAACCCCCAGATTATAAAGAAAAGAAAAGAAAATGCTAGAAAATTAGTTATGTCATTCGAGGATCCATATCAAGTTCTTTTAAAAACAATCAGGACATTATAAAATAATATTATAGGGGTAAATTGTTTTTTATTCAGAAGCCCAGTAGTGTAGCGGCAAGCATAGGGGCCCTTGGAGCCTTTGACCTCGGTTCGAGTCCGGGCTGGGCTATACTTTTTTTAAAAATCTAACTTTGTTAGTAATTTTGTGGCAATGACAAATAGAATTGCTGCCAAGGCAACTAAAATTAGCATTTCAGTAATTACAAAATCCGTAACTTGACCAAAAATTCCTGCTCGTATAACATCCACCAAGTAAGATAATGGATTTAGATAAAATATAGTTGCTAATGGTTGTGGTGCACCTTGAACAGGATAAAATGCTGTACTTGCAAATGCACAAAAAAGAAATACAGTGTTAATTATTACGTTAAATCCTTCACTAGAACGTAGTTTTGTAGAAATTATTGATGCAATTGAACCAAATAATATTGCACCAACTACAGAACCAAAAATTATTAGCGGAATAGTCACAATACTAAATTCAACAGAGTCAAAAAATACAGGATAACCAACTGCTGTAATTAATGCAGCACTAAATAATCCAATAATTCCAATTGTTACAATGTTACTTAGTATGTAATGAGTTCTGGTGAATGGACCAGACATGATTTGTTCAAACATACCATGACGTCTATCATTCCAAATGATTATTCCAGAAATTAATGTACTATTCATAATGTTAAAACCAATCATACCAGACGCAAGAAATGCTGGATAATCAAGATTTTTTCCTCCAAATGGAACACTATCAATTAACGAAGTGTAAGCAAAACCTGCTATAAAAATATAGATTAATGGAAAAAGTATTTGCCAAATTATAAATCCAGGATTAATAGAAATTGTTAGATTTCTATTTACTAATCTAATTATCGGATTAATTTGAATCACCCACCACTTTGAGAAATATTTCTTCTAGATTTGTTGGAATTGCTGATAAATCGTTTATTTTAGTCTCAGTTTCATTTAAAATTTTTAAAATATTCATTAATACAATTTCAGATTTTGTAGAAGTGATTACAACAGTTGGTTCAGGTTCTAGTTTAATTTGGCATTCTGGAATCTTAGATAATTTTAATTTTAGTTCTTCAGAAACTGTAGAAATATGAATTTTAATAGTTTTTTCATGACCAAATCTATTTTTTAATTCAGATGGAGAATCAACTGCCATTATTTTGCCATTATTTATGATTGCAATGTTGTCACAAAGATATTCTGCTTCTGATAAAACATGAGTTGTATAGAAAATTGTTAATCCAGATTTTTTTACTTGATCTCTTAGAAAGTCTAATAATTTTCTTCTTGCAGTAGGATCTAAACCAACTGTAGGTTCATCTAAGAATAGTAATTCCATATTATGCATAAATTCTCTTGCTACCTGTACTCTTCTACGTTGACCTATTGATAGATCCTCCATTTTCTTTTTTCGGATTTCTTCTAAACCAAAAGCAGATAGTAATTCTTCAGTTCGTTTTTTTCGCGTTTTTTTATCAATATTCCACATCATACCATATTTATCGAGTGATTTTTCGGCTGAAAGAGTTGGTTCATAGCTAGGTTGTTGTAAAACGACTCCAATTTTTTTTCTAATTTCAAGAGGATGTTTACTCGAATCTATTCCTAATACAGAAATTTCGCCATTAGAAGGAGAAATGAGAGTTGTTAAGAGTTTGATAACAGTTGATTTTCCCGCACCATTTGGTCCTAAAAAACCAAAAACTTGACCAGATTCTATCTGAAGATCTATACTATCAACTGCAACCGTAGAAGCATATTTTTTTCTTAAGTTTTTTGTTTCAATACATAACACAATTGAGATTTGTACAAACCACTAATGTATTTAATGATAATTTTATTAAGAATCTCTTTGTTGTAGTTATAATTGTCAGAATTTGAAGAATTAATATCAAAATTATTGGAAAAAGTTCCTGAATTATCTAGATCGGTAATCGAAGAGCGAATAAACGAGAAAAAAGAAAAAGTTGGTGCAGGGTATTTGACAGATCAGGGAGCAATTTTCTTAGTTGCAGCAGATTTAGGAGTAACATTAGAACAATCACAAAAAGCGGAAGTAGCAATAAAGGATCTCTATATTGGTGCCAAAGAAGTAACTTTAGAAAGTAGAGTTTTGAATATTTCACCCACAAAACAGTTTACAAAAAAGGATGGATCATCATTTTCCTTGAGAACAATTACAGTTTATGATAATAATTCTACTGCAAGTGTAAAACTTTGGGATGAAAAAGCAAATCTTCCAGGGATTGAAGAACTAAAACCTGGAGATTTAATTAAAATTATCAAAGCATATGTAAAATCAGATTTAACAGGAGCACCAACAATAAACATTGGTTCTGGTGCATCAATAGAAACATCACAATCAGAAAGCGATATTGCCTCAATTGATTCAAAAATTATCGATATTGGTGACACTAAAGAAGATCAAAGAGACATAATTGTTTCTGGAACATTAGGTAGTGCAATGAGTTTACTTGAATTTACAAATTCAAAAGGTCAACCATCAAAGGCTTTGAAGTTTAGACTTAAGGGTAAAAATAAAAATTTGATAAATGTAGTTCTTTGGGGGAAAGATGAATCAATTCTTCCAAAAGTAATTACTCAAGATGCCAAAGTCAAATTGTTTGGAGTCAGGACAAAGACAGGAATGCAAGGATTAGAAATTCATGGAAATGATGCAACAATAATTGATGTTGAAGGAGATACAGAAATTCAACCAGTGATAGTGAGACTTTTAGCAATTGAAAAGGATCAATCAGGAAATACAACAGGTTTGGCGATAGATAAATCAAAAAAATTAGTTAGAATTACAGATGTTGCAAATACAATAGGTAGTTTTGTTAAAGATGATATTTTAGAATGTATGCCATCAAAGATTTTTGGAAATACAATGCAAATTGATCAAAATTCATTTGTAAGAAAAATAGATGATAAACATGTTCCAACTGTTGCAGAAATTAGAACAAAAATTATAGAAGTTAGTGAAGGTAATGATTATTCAGTAGAAGCAATTGTTCTAAAAGCACCAGAAAGAAAAGATATTCAAACAAAAAAGGGTGACAACATACAACTATCTGAGATGTTTGTTGAAGATGATAGCGGACAAGTTTGGATTAAAGGATGGAGACAGCAAGCAGACTTGATGGATAATTTTACGTTAGGAGATATAATTACAATTTTAGGAGTTAATGCAAGACCTGGACTAGAAGGAAAGTTAGATTTGGTGTTGACACCTTATTCAAAAATAATTAAGAAAAACTAATCTTTCCAAAATCCTCTTGTCAAAGTATAAGTTTTTTCTGCAATAATGATTTGTTTTATCAAATAATCATCATCATCTTCCAATCTATTTTTTAGAATTCTAGCTCCAGTGTCAGGACCAACTCCATAAGCAGCCATAACAATCAAAGCTGTTTTTCCAAAACTAGCCAATAATGAAGATACTTTCCATGCTCGTTTAAAATTTTTATTTTCATCTGGAGTTAATTTTTTTCCTTTATGCTTTTTTTGAATTATTTTTACAAGTTCATGATCGTATTCATAAGTAGAGGTAATCTGTTGGCCTTTGCAATATTTACATCTAAGTATTTGTGTTTCATTAGCAGTCACAACTCGTTGCCACAGTCCACATCGTACACAAATTAATCGTTGTTTTGTTTCCAAAAGACGTTTTCTAACTTTTAACAACATCTCTTTGTCTATACTTGCAGGATTTGTATATGACATTACAGTTTGATCTAGTACAGGTTCTGCCAATTTAGAGAATTTGTCAACATCAATCCAATCAAACTCTATTTTATTTTGTTTAATTAATTCAATAATTCTTTGAGTACCTTCGAGATCAAATTTTTCATGAAATAATTCCCTAAATGCTTCTTTTACAAGAGGTGTGTCAATATTTCGTTCAAAATCATATCTAACCTCATTCTTTACATAGACATCACTTCTATCATAGAAACCAAATTTTTTTCCTACACAGAATGTTTTCCAAGTAACATCATTTTTACCTTTTAGTGCTACAGACATTATATCATTAATATCAAAATCAGCAGAGAATACATCAGTAATGTGTTCTTTTGTAAATCTAGATTCAACAGATAAAAGAATTCTATATGCATCAGAACTCGATTTGACTCTAGAAGCTAAAGAAGCATCCAACAATGTTTCCAGAATAACTTTCAATGTTGAATTAATTTTTGTTCCAAAACATGCATGTAGAATTAATACACTTTTTTGAGGAATACGATGTGACTCTATAACAATTGTTTTTTCATCTGGTACTTTGCTAAAATCTAAATTAGAAATAACATCATTCATCATTTTTACTGAACCGTTACGAACTTTAGTTCTTAAAGTTCCAACTTTGTTAGCAGTTTTGAAATCAACAGGTATGTTTACACCTTCCCATTTAGGAACTGGTATTTCTTGTGCGGATCTAATAGGCATAACATTCACTTTAAAGGATTTTTCATCTATGTTTAGAACTCTCCATTGAGATCCACGTAAAACAAAAATTTGATCCTTATCAAGATCACCAACAAATCTTTGATCTAATGTACCAATGAATTTATTCTCTACTGTATCAATTACCTTAAATTTTAGAATATCTGGAATCGTAGATAAATTCTGGAAATGATATTTTGTTGCAAAGAAAGCATTATTTTTTTTATATTCAGTTTTTTCTTTGTTAAGAATTATTAATTTACGTGTAGCAAGAATTTCTAAAACATCAAAAAAATCTTCAAATGAGATATCTCGAAATGGATATGCAAGTTTTGTTAATTTAAGCGCAGATTCAATAGGAACGTTTCCTACTTGCATCGATAATCCAACTAAATGATGTGCAAGAACATCTAGAGATCCATAGTGTATTTTTTGCTCTTCAATTGAACCTTCCTTAATTCGTTCAATTATTGCTTTAATCTCAAATTCATCATCAGCACTTTCAGTAATAATTAGCCCTCTAGCAGAACTGCCACGATTATGTTTACTTCTACCAATTCTTTGCATGAATTTTGAAACTTGTCTTGGAGATCCATAATGAATAACTAATTCCACAGAGCCAATATCAAGACCTAATTCTAGCGACGAAGTACAAACAACTATGCCAGATTTTCCCTCCTTAAGTATATCTTCTGTTTCTTCCCTAACTTGTCTTGAAAGTGAACCATGATGTAATTCAACATTAAGTGATGTTTTTTGTTTTAAGATAGATGATAAACGCTCAGATTCTCCTCGTGAGTTTGTAAATAATAAAACTGGAGAAGTGATCTGTTGTTTTTTCACATATTGAATAATTTCAACGGCAACATCATCCATTATTCCATCAACAAATACGACATCCACATCATAATTTCTAAGAGATGTATCATGTATTAGTCGAAATTTTCTTTCTGAGCCAACTAAAAAACGTCCAGCTTCGTCAGGATTACCAACAGTTGCAGACAAGCCAATACGATGAATTTCATTTTTTGTGTTTACTTGTAGACGTTCAAGACTAAGAGATAACTGAGAACCTCTTTCACTTGCAAGTAATTCATGTACCTCATCAATTATTACCCATTCTAAATCTGATAATGCCTCAAGATGTTTTTTTTGTGAGAGTAAATTTACTAGTGTCTCAGGTGTTGTTATTAAAATATCAGGAGGAGAATCTGCAATTCGTTTTCGGTTTGCCTGAGATGTATCTCCATGTCTAATTTCAATTTTTAATTCTTCATTTTCAGCATAATTAATTATTCTTTTAAAAATATCTCGGTTTAGAGCTCGTAATGGAGTTATGTAAAGAGCTTTTATTTTATTTGAAATTTTTCTAGTTTTTAATTTAGAAAATATCGGTATAGTTGCACATTCAGTTTTTCCAGAACCAGTTGGTGCTATAATTAAACAGTTTTTTTCTTGTAATATTTCAGGGATTGCTTCTTTTTGAATTTCAGTGACTGAATCAAATCCTAAAGATTTGAATTTTTTTGAAATTGCTGAATCAATTATCTTGTTTCTTTTCTTCTCTAAGTCTAGTTCGCTCATAAACCATTACACCAACAATACCCAATGCTAACAAAATTACAGTAATCGTAGGAATAGAATCAAAAATATCTGACATGTTATAATTAATTTAATGCATATTAAATAGATTAAGTTTCTTCTATTCCAGAATTTGTTATTTTATAATCAAATTTTGTCTCTTGAATAAAAGGAGTTATAACTTTACAAGTATAATTATTTTTGATTTTTTCAAGTTGAATTTTTTGGTGTACATAATTTTCGAGTTGAGGCTGCATTCTTTCATAATTCTTTTCATCATGAGATAAGATTTGATTTGTAATTATAATTGGTATATTTTTTGAAAGGGCTAATTTTGAAAGGTTAATCATGTAATTACCAAAATTAATATTTTTTTCAATAATATGTTCTTTTTTTGAATATTCAAAAGAAAATAGATCAGCGATGTTATCAATTATCAATAGAGAAAAATCTTCATTGTTAAAATTTGTCAATATTTCAATTTGCTTTTGAGTATTTGTAACTCGTAAAACATGTAAATTGTCAAGTAGGGATGTTGGTAGATTTCTAGATTGTAATATTTGATGAAATCTTTCAGGTCTAAATTCAACAGTAGTATCAATAAATAAAATTTTTTTATTATTTACCAAAGGCTCAATTGCAAATTGTAAAGAAAGTTGAGTTTTTCCAGTTCCACGTAAACCAGAAATTTCTGTAATTATTCCATTTTGTAGCCCACCAAAAAATATTTTATCTAATGAATCAATCTGAGAGGAGAACATACAACTAATGAGAAAAAATAAAATAAAAAGTTCTTCCTAATCTAAGCAAGACTTTATATTCTCTAGAAATTCGATTCATCACAAGAGAAAATTTATGTCACAAACTACAGCTGCTAAAAGACCACTTACAACTTTACAAAAGAATGTAAAGAAAACTGTGATCGTCAGATTAAAAAATGAAGTTGAGTATAAGGGTAAAATGAAAAATGTTGATTCTTATATGAATTTGATTATGACTGAAGCTGAAGAACTTGTTGGTGGTAAAACAGTTGGCAAATTTGCCAGAGCAATATTGAGAGGTAACAACGTACTATTCATTAAATTAGAAGACGAAATCTAATTTTTGAAAAATGACTAGAAATTATCTATTTACATCTGAATCTGTTACCGAAGGTCATCCAGACAAAGTTTGCGATATGATATCAGATTCAATTTTAGATGAGTATCTTCGTAGCGACCCAGATTCAAGAGTTGCAGTTGAAACGATGACAACAACTGATTTTGTGGGAGTAGCAGGAGAAGTTACATCAAAAGCAAGTTTTGATATTGAGAGTGTTATAAGAAAAACAATTACAGAAATTGGTTATGATAATCCAGACTTAAAATTTGATTCACACTCTTGTGAGGTAATGATAAAATTAGATCCACAAAGTCCACATATTTCCCAAGGAGTTACTGCAAATGATGAAAAAGAACAGGGTGCAGGAGATCAAGGATTGATGTTTGGATATGCTAGCAATGAAACTGAAGAGTTAATGCCATTGCCAATATTATTGGCTCACAAACTAACAAAAAAATTAACTGAAGTTAGAAAAAGTAATCAATTGACATGGGTAAGACCAGATGGAAAATCACAAGTGTCAATTAGATACGAAGATGATAAACCAAAAGCAATTGAAGCAATAGTTCTCTCTACACAACATTCTCCAGAAGTAACAAATGAAGAGATTACAGCACAATTAATTGAACATGTAATCAAACCTGTTTGCGGAGATCTTTGGAATGAAAGTATCAAAATTCATGTAAACCCGACTGGAAAATTTGAGATAGGAGGACCACATGGAGATGCAGGATTGACGGGTAGAAAGATTATCGTTGATAGCTATGGAGGAATGGGTCGACATGGCGGTGGAGCATTTTCAGGAAAAGATCCATCAAAAGTAGATAGATCAGCATGCTACATGTGTAGATATGTTGCAAAAAATATTGTTGCAGCTGGATTAGCAGATAGATGTGAAGTGCAAGTTGCATATGCAATTGGAGTTGCAGAACCAGTTTCTTTAATGGTAAATACATTTGGTACAAATAAAATTGAAGAAGATAAAATTGAAGAATTAGTTAGAAATAATTTCGATATGAGACCAGCAGGAATTGTATCAGAATTAGATTTGAAGAGACCAATTTACAAAAAAACTGCTGCGTATGGTCATTTTGGTAGAAATGAGCCTGAATTTAACTGGGAAAAAACAGACAAAGCTGATAAATTAAAAGCAGAATCAGGTATTTAATGATTCAATTTTTTTAAAAGTGAAATTACATAATTTTTGTAACTTATTATGATTTCCAGTGTAATTACCAACTAGTATATTTAGATCATCAATACCATATTCAAAATTAATATCATTTAGTGCTTTTTTATATGCCAATTCAAGATTAATTTTTTTGATTTTCATATTAGATGGTATGGATTTTTTGATAAGACTTTGAAAAGAGATTTCTCTGGGCCCAACTAAATCAATTATTTTATTTGAAAAATTTGGAGAATTTAATGCAATAGTTATGCAAGAACAGACATCTTCAATAGATATTGGTTGTATGATAAATTTTCCTGAACCTGGTACAAGAATTTGTTTTTTGGATATTTGTTTTGTAATATTTTTTGTCAGATAATCATCATTTCCTATAATATATGATGGACGGAAAATTGTATATCGCAGTCCAGATTTTTTTATTAATTGTTCAGCATTAAATTTAGAAATAAAATAAGAAGAACGTGAATTTTTGGAAACACCAAGGCCACTAAGATAAATTATATTTTTTATCTTATTTTGTTTACATAAATTAATTACAGTTTTTGTTGTTTCGATGTTAACTTTTTCGAATTTTTGATCGATAGATTCTGAACCAATTCCAGCAAGATGTACAAAATGAGATGTATTGTTTAATGATGGGAACTGATTTTTCTTAAAATGATTTCGAGATATGGATATCGTACGTATATTATTTTTGGATAAGAAATTTCTTAGGTTTTTTCCTACAAACCCCTTTGCACCAGAGATAGCTACATGATTAATCATTTTGGCAGACATGATGAAATGATAAAATATTTTATTTTAAAGATATCCAAACAAAGATAGATGACAACAAAAATTCATGTAAAATTTGGCAAGAATACACAAGAATGTAGAGAGATTTTAGGAGTAAGTAAAGATTCTAGCCATAAGGAGATAAAACAAGCCTATAGAAAATTGTCATTGAAATATCATCCAGATAAAAATACAGGAAATAATGATGGGGGGAAATTCAAAGAGATTACAGATGCATATCAATATCTAAAATCTAACAGAAAGAAGCAATCAAATAAAGATGAACATGTGTCAGGGGAGGATTATCAGAATTTTTGGAAAGCACAAGGAGAAAAGATGGGAGATGAAATGAGATTTGATTTTGAGGAATTAAGGCAAGAAAATCAAAAATTTGGGGGAGATTATAATCAAGAGACGCATAATAGGGAAAAACCAATATCACAAAAAACAACACATTTTTTGCTTTATGGAGGATTAGGAGTTGTTGCATTATGGATCATTCTCAATGAAATTCTTCACTTTTAACAAAAGTTATTACGTAAAAAATTAAAAATTTCACGTGGATATAGAAACAAAAACAAAGTTGCGTACAGGGTTTACAACTGGAAGTTGTGCAACTGCATCATCAAAAGCTTGTGTTTTATCAATTATTAATCAAAAAAAGATTGAACAGACAGATATCATTTTGCCAAAACGTTCTAAATTAGATATTCAAATTAATTCGTGTGAATTTACTGAAAATTCAGCAACATGTTCTGTGATAAAAGATGGTGGAGATGATCCAGATGTTACTCATGGTGCAGAAATTTTTGTATATGTTGAATTAACAAATAACATTGGGAAAATTGAGATTGATGGTGGAGAAGGTGTTGGACGAGTTACTAAACCAGGATTAGGATTAGAGATTGGAAGTGCAGCGATAAATCCTACACCAAAAAAAATGATTTTGGAAAATGTTACAGAGATAAGTAAAGAGATACTTGAAAAAAATGGCATTATGATAAAAGTGTCTGTACCAAATGGAAAAGAACTTGGACCAAAAACAGATAATCCAAGAATTGGAATCATGGGAGGAATTTCTATTTTAGGAACTAGTGGAATTGTAATTCCATATTCAACTGCATCGTTTGCTGCAGCTATACGACAACAAATTGC
>ENA-UZWR01002542-UZWR01002542.1-metagenome-genome-assembly--contig:-Day-1-25m-contig-2542_pt1 | contig 18556 bp, 19 predicted proteins | sample MGYA00260337_ERZ794897 | MGnify/ENA metagenome assembly ERZ794897 | reverse complement strand
TTCGGTACAGACCCACAAACAACGAATACAAATGTATATGTGTATAAATCATTCAAAAAATTCCATTCAAGTAATGGATTTGATGCTAATGTAAGTATGAGTTTAGTCTCAGCTTCAGAAGCAAATGGTGATGATTTTACTCACGATTACAAAGTAGCAACTACACCTTATATTGTTTCACAATTAAGTGGTGGTGCTAGAAAGAATTTATTTAAAGTTAATACTCGTTCGCATGGTACGAATGTAAATGATGATTTCAAAATTGCAATTGCAGATTTGACAACAGCAGCTAATGTACCTGGTTCGGATTATGGTTCTTTTGCACTCCGTGTATTAAGAAATAATCCAGGCGAAAACAATGATGGTGAAGTTTTAGAAGAGTTCACTAACCTTAGCTTTGACCCAGATTCAATAAACTTCGCACCAAGAGCAATTGGGGATAGATATGTAACAATCGATTCAGAAGGCAAACTTACCTATAATGGTGATTGGCCAAATCAATCAATACATATTTTCCTAAGTGATTATGCATCAACCCTTGAGGGAATAGCAACAGACCTATTACCACACGGATTTGGAGCAGCATCTAATCCAGTTCTCGGTACGACACAAATTCCAAGTGCAAGTTTTGTTTCACAACAGACTAACACACTTGGTGTTTTCGACCAAAATGTTTATTATGGTTGGGACTTTGACAATTCTGATAACAAAGCGTTCTTAGCTCCAATACCTGCAAGTGCTGGTACTGGTAATAATGCAGTGTTTAGTTTAGAGAATATGTTAGGACATGCGGATGCAACAACAATTGGAGATACTCAAGAATCTACAGCAGCAGAGGCAATTACATTAGCTCTATCAGCGAAAGCTCAGAGAAAATTTATAATTCCTTTTCAGCATGGATTCGATGGAGATGACCCGACTGTATTGAAAGCAACTGGTAATGATATTTCTGCAACAAACCAACAAGGTTTAGATTGTAGTGGTACTACTGCTAGTGGTTCAATTGCATACAAACGAGCAATTAATGCTGTATCAAACCCAGATGAGTTTGATATTAACTTAATGGTAACACCTGGTATTATACACGAATATCACAATTCCGTTTCAAACCACGCTATTTCAAAAGTAGAAGCTCGTGCAGATGCTTTTTATGTAATGGATGGTTCAAGATGGGGTAGAAGTGTAGCAAATGCGATAAACGATATTAAAACTATCGATTCGAATTATGCTGGTGTATATTACCCGTGGGTTAAGATACTTGATTCAGTAAAGAATAAACCAATGTGGGTTCCGCCATCAGTAGTGATACCTGGTGTGATTAGTTTCACAGATAGTGTAGCACACGAATGGTTTGCTCCAGCTGGTTTAAACAGAGGTGGATTGAGTTCAGTATTGGAAGCAAAAACAAGACTAACACATACAGAACGAGATGATTTGTATGAAGGTCGTTTGAATCCAATCGCTTCATTCCCAGGTCAAGGTGTAGTAGTTTTCGGACAGAAAACACTTCAAGGTAAACCAAGTGCACTTGATAGAATCAATGTACGAAGATTGTTAATCAGACTTCGTAAGTTCATTGCTTCATCTTCAAGATACTTAGTATTTGAACAAAACACAGCAGCAACAAGAAACAGATTCTTAGGAATCGTTAATCCTTTCTTAGCGAGTGTTCAATCAAATAGTGGTTTAAGTGCATTTAAAGTAGTAATGGATGATTCTAACAACACACCAGATGTTGTTGATAGAAATCAGTTAGTAGGTCAGATATTTATCCAACCTACAAGAACTGCAGAGTTCATTGTACTTGACTTTGTAATACAACCAACAGGTGCAGCATTTCCTGAATAAGTTTAACTTATAAAATCGCTTATACGAAAAACCCACACTCTTAATTGAATGTGGGTTTTTCTTTTATAGGAGGTTTAATGAATAAATAAAATAGTGGTGCCAGAAAGGAGTATCTTTTGTCCTCAGCAGTGTCTCTTAAACCTAACCACTAAAACTTTGAGAGTTTAACCACCCAACTCACAAGGGTTGTTTCTAATCGTGAAACACTACATAACCCAATCGATTCCAAATATGTAGTCATCGAGAACCCACGGCCTATTTATTACATTAGTTCTAACATAGAGAATGGTACACTATAAATCCTACCATTCATCTCAACTAAGGCTTTCTTGATGTTCATCTTAGTGATTACACCAGGTGTCCTTTTAGTTTTCTGAACCACATAAACTTTAGAACCAACAGACAATGAAGTTTTACCTAACATAGTCTTACATTCACTAATAAATGAAGATAATTCATTTAATTCTGATAGTGAATTTAGTCCTTTAATTTGTTGTTTTATCTTAATCATAATTTATTTCCTTTATTTGATACTCTAATATAAGGCTTTTTGCCAATACAAGTCAAGTACTTTTTTTATTTTTTTTTATCCCCTTTCTACTTTTCCTTTATGAGCCCAATTCACAGAGTATGGTCTTTCAGAATACTCAAAGTTCTTGTTGATTGCCTTTGGTATTTGTGAACATATCTCATTTGCGAACCACTCAGCATCTGAGTTCTCGTTTACTACTGCTCTATCACCACACCCTTGGTCTGGTACATATATTTCTAAACTTACATTTACAAAAAATCTATTTGCATCTTTAGCCATAATTTTTTCCTTTACATTTCCAAAGAATCTAACCACTCTTCTATCTCTTGTGGTGTCATTCTTCCATCTTCTTCAAGTGCTTCTCTTTGTTCATCTCTTGTTAATGGTCTACCCATATTATATACTGGTCCAATACCAGTTTCTGCTTGAAACTCAATATCGTGTTCAGGTAAATTACCATTATCCCTATTCGTTTCATAATTCATACAACCTAAAGCAAAAGTTCCCATATCCATATTTTCATCCTTTTCAATCATTATTACACTATAATATAAGGCTTTTTCAAACCATTGTCAAGTGTTATTTTTATTTTTTTTAATTTAACAAGAAATTAGCTAATTTCTTGAACATAAGGTTTATCCCACTTACCAATATTAACAGATATATACCAACCGACATGAAAGTAATCAGTTTGGATATCAGATTTATCAAAGTTACCAACATTCATAGCTGGGATAACTTCTGATAAGAAGGCAAGTGCCTCAGGATTATCAGAGAAGTGGTCTTTATACCAATACTCATTTACATTATCAGTACCAAAATCAATAGAACCAGATTTTACATTTAACATTAATGTTGAATAATTATCAACACCTAATGTGGCCTTAATTCCGTGTTTCTTACAAATAGATTTGATTAATGGGGCCAACGCTTTTTTCTTTTCTTGATTCATATAAGCCATTATTTATTTCCTTTATTTAAGTTCTTTATTATTCTCTCATTTCTCATACCTTAATATACGACATAAATACTATACGAGTCAAGGATTATTTTCAAAAAACTTCAAAAAAACTTCGAAGAATCATATAAGAAATTACATATTTTTTAATAACCTGATATTTATTATCGAAGAAAAAAACAGCATTAATTTAAATGGAGATGGCAATGGCCGACATATTAACAACAGATGAAATCTTTTTTAAAGCGTTTGAACCGAAAACAAAGAATAGGTTCATTATGTATATTGATGGAATACCATCTTATTTCGTAAAAACAGCTAATAGACCACAGATTACTTTTGAAGAAATCGAACTTAATCATATCAATGTAAAACGATATGTTAAAGGTAAAGGTACTTGGGAGCCATTAGAAATTACTCTATATGACCCAATCGTTCCAAGTGGAGCACAGGCAGTTATGGAATGGGTTAGATTACACCACGAATCAGTAACAGGTCGTGATGGGTATTCTGATTTTTACAAAAAAGAAGTTAGATTTAACCTTTTAGGCCCAGTTGGTGATAAGGTTGAGGAATGGGTTCTTCACGGAGCATTCATTCAAACTGCTAACTTCAACGATTTAGATTTTGCTAATGGAACAGATGTCGCTGACATATCGTTAACACTTCGTTACGATTACGCAGTACTCTCGTTCTAAAACCATAAGGAAAATACAATGGCTTTTAAAGACATTTTTAAAGATGATAACTCATATAACGAGAAATCAATCATAGGGTTTGGTGCGTTTGCTATAATGGTAATATTTGCAGGTGCAGATGTTGTAACTGGTATTATGGGTAAAGATTTAGTAATCAACGATGTTGTTTACAATTCATTCCTATTCACTACTTTAGGTTCATTTGGAATCGCAGGAGCTGAAAAAGTATTAGGAAAAAAATAAATTTGATTTTACGAAAGTAAATTAATAGTTATAAGTATAATGGTTTTAAACACATTTCATAGGAGAAATAGCAATGGCTGATAATCAGTACGCATTCCCTACTGAAGTTCTATCACTACCTTCAAAAGGTAAACTTTATTCAGAGGATAGTCCATTAAGTAGTGGAACAATCGAAGTCAAATATATGACTGCAAAAGAGGAAGATATCTTAACTTCCACAAACTTAATTGAAAAGGGATTAGTAATTGATAAATTATTATCAAGTGTTATTGCCGATAAAACAATTAAATTGGATGATTTATTAATTGGTGATAAAAATGCACTAATGTTAGGTACTCGTGTATTGGGGTATGGTCCTAACTATGATACAATGATAACCGACCCAGATACGGGTTTAGAAGTTGAATATAGTTTTGATTTAACAAAGTTAGAAACAAAAGAAGTAGATGATGCACTATTTAAATCAGGTGAGAATAAGTTTGAATTTACATTACCACATTCTAAAAGAGTAATTGAATTTAAAATGTTAACACATAAAGATGAACGAGATATTGAGGCAGAAGTTGAGGGTTATAAGAAAATAGCTCAAGCAACTGGTGTTTCTAATGAGTTAACCACAAGATTGAAGAGACAAATCATTTCAGTAGATGGTGAAACAGATAAAACAAAAATCAATGATTTTGTAGATAATCAGTTTCTTGCCAGAGATACACGAGAGTTTCGTAAGTATCAAACAGAAATAACACCCGATATTATATTTGAATCAGAATACATCAGTCAAATAGGAGAGCCCCATAAGGTAAATGTACCTATAGGGGTACGATTTTTTTGGCCTGAGTCCGAATTATAAGACTCAACTACACGAGGAAATTTTCTCGGTAGTGTATCACGATTCAAAATTCACATTCACAGAACTATATACTATGCCAGTATATCTAAGAAGATTCTATGTTGATAGGTTAGTAGAAGTACGCGGAAAAGAATCGGAAGAACAGAAAAAAAGAAACCAAAGAAAAAAGTAAAATCTAATACTTTGATATTTATTAATGGTTAAACTTATTCAAAGGGAATCCATAATGAAAATAAAAGAAGCACAAGTAAAGAAATTAAAAGAAGCAGGTCTTTGGGAAGGCTTTATAGATTCTTTAAAACATAGTATAAAAAAGTTAACCGATAGAGATATCGAAAAAATAACTAAAAAGCACAATAAACAAGTAGCTAAGTTTTTAAAAGATTTTAAAAAAAATCCTGAAAAATTCGGCTATTAATATATTAGGATAGTTCGTGGCTGCAAATACCATATATCTAAGAAATCAAGAAAAAATAATTGAACTTACCGAACAAGAGGATAAGCTCAAGAAAGATATTGCCGCTGAAGCAAAGAAAATTACGGATGCACAAAAAGCTGGTACAGATTTTACTACTCAAGATTTAAAAAATCTCAAACTTAAATTAAAAGTTAAACAAGATGAGAAAAAAGTAACTCAACAAATAGGTGATATTCACGAAGAGATTGGTGATGAGATGGATAAGGAAAAGTTACTATCCTTTGATATCAAAAAGAACAAAGCAGCACAGAAAAAAATTGAAGAAACCATTGCAAATATAAAAGCTTCTGGTACTAAAGCTGATAAAAAAACTCTTGATATATTAGAGAAGAGAAAGAAAGCAATGGATAAGATGTTGGATTCTACAATGGATGCAGCAGCTGCAGCTCAAACTCAACAACAAATTTCCGAAAAATTATTAGGTACACTTGGGTTAAGTGTATCCGCGCTAACAAGTATGAAAGACCAAGCATTATTATTTGGACGAGCATTAATGACTAATCCATATCTGATGATTGTTGGTGCATTTGCAGCAATTGCAGCATACACAATTGATATGGCTAAGAACACAATGACTCTTTCAAAAGATTTAGGGTTATCCGCAACACAAGCAAGTAAACTTAATAAAGAACTTGGATTCTTTGACCGAAAGATGTTAGGATTTTTAGGACAAGATGCAAATGCTATTTCAAAATCCATAGTAGATAATTTTGGTGATTTGGGTAGATTTGCTGAAATGAGTGTTAAAGAAATTGGATTCTTTAGTTTGGGGTTAGGAATTGCTGGGGAAGATGCAGTTAAGTTAGCAAGAAGTATGGAAGCAGTATTACCTAATGTTTCGGATGGTGCTGCAGCAATGGATAAGATGCAATATTATGCTGGTTTAGCAAAAGCAAATGGTGTAGGGACTGGAGTAGTTCTTAAAGATATGGCAGATAACACAGAGTTGTTTGCAGAGTTTGGTAAAGATGGTGGAGATAATTTAGCAAAAGCAGCAGTTCAAGCAAGAAAGTTGGGATTAAGTTTAGAAACGACTGGTAAGATTGCTAATTCATTATTAGATTTTGAATCAAGTATAGAAAAGGAAATGGAAGCTTCCCTAATGATAGGGAAACAATTAAACTTTAATAAAGCAAGACAACTTGCATTAGAGGGTGATTTGGCAGGTGCAGCAAAAGATGTTGTATCTCAAATCGGTGGACAAGCAGAACTTAATAAAATGAATGTTCTTCAGAGAAGAGCATTAGCAGATTCTATTGGTGTATCAGTAGAGGAAATGAGTAAATTAGCAAGTGGTAAGTTGGATATCAAGAGTGATAATGTAGACCCAATTGATGCTCAAACTGAAGCAATGAAGATGTTGACTGAAACTACTGGTGATTTGAGAACTACTTTATTAAAGTTGATTGCACCGATTACAATCTTGGCTACAGCAATGAGTGCGATAGCACCAATCATACGAGGGATTGCTGGAAAGATGGGTGTACCTGTCGAAAAATTACCAAAGGGAGTAAAACCGAATAAGGCACCAAAAATAGTCAAAACAAAAACTGGTCGATTTAAAGCAGAGGGTGCAAAAGGACCTGGATTTAAAACTAAAAGAGCAGCAGTACAATCAATTGATGATGTAATCAAAGCTACTGATAATGAATTATTAAAACATGCAGGAAGAGCAAGTAAAATTGTTAAAAAAATAGCAGTACCAGTTGGAGTAATATTAGATGGAGCAGAAGTTGCAACTGTCGCGATGGATAAGAATAAAACCAAAGGAGATGTAGCTGCAAAGGTTGCTGAAAAAGCAGGCGGTTGGGGTGGAGCCGCAGCAGGTGCAGCAGGTGGAGCAGCAGTAGGAGCAATGACAGGACCAGCAGCAGTTGTTATGTCACCATTACTTGGTTTACTTGGTGGAATTGCGGGATATTTTGCGGGTGAAGAAGTTACTCAAACTGCAATTGATAAAACCGCTGGAATGTCAAGTGGTTTAGAGGCAGATAAGGGTGTAAGTAAAGTATTAGAAGAATTTTCTGATTTAGATAAAGAAGAACGAGCAGAATTTTACAATGCTATGAGTGGTACTCAAGAACAGATGAATAAATTTATTGAAGAGAATAGCGGACTTTGGTCAGGGTTTACAGATATGGGTGAATTAGTACAAGTAATGCAAGAAGTAGCAAAGAACACAGGTAAGAGTGTAGATGAAATCGCTAATATGACAAGAGAATAAAATGGGATTATTTGAAAAACTAAAAACAGATAAACTAACAAGTTTTGATTGGGATAAATCACAGAAACACGATTCCAATCAAGAGAACTTGCCCGTAGGTGATATTACAATTACACCACCAGTTCCTGAATTAGGAAAACGAGGTAAAGAGATTGATGCACAATATAAAAAACTTGGTGGTAATGAATCTTTAAGAGATACATCTGGTTTAGGATTTGATGAACCATTCATTATAAGAGATATTGGTGATAGTTATGCTCATACAGGAATATGGGCAGTTGATTTACCACTACAAGTACAGAGAACTGCAGAAGATGTTATTAGAATAGCAAAGTTCGCAGCATCACCAAGAGGTGTTATCTTTGGATTGAAACAAGCATTATTACAAAATCAAAATCCAAGAAAAGAAACAAGAAAATATAATCCATTACGCCAGATGTTATCTATCGCACCATTAGTACACGCAGAAAGACATAACAATACATTTCTTAGTCCATTAGGTTCACCACCACGATATCAAGATGAAGTGGAGACTAGTGAAACTATGAAGGCAGCAAATGTTTCTAATGTAGAGGGAGATGGTTTAGCAAGTATTGGAGCAAATATTGCAAGTGCATTTGGATTTGGTGGAGATGATAACAATCCCAATATAGTAGATGGTGATGGATTTAATTTAGGGAAAAGTAAAATAAAGATTGGTGGAAGTGCACACTCACAAGGTGGTGGACTCTACCAAGTTGGTACAAGCAATACCCTACAAGTTCCATACGGCGGGCAATACGGAGACTTAAAATACGCGGTAGGTACTAACGAGAATAAACTACCTAAAGATTTTATAAAGTTTAGAATTAGAGATGCAGTAAACGGAAAGTGGTTAATATTCCCCGCCCATCTCGGTACAATAACAGATACTGTCACACCAGAATATTCAACAGAAAGATATATTGGTAGACCTGATAGTGTTCACATCTATACAGGTACGAATCGTAGTGTTGGATTTGATTTTAAAGTTGCTGCATTTACAAAACAAGAAATACCAATCATTCAAGAGAAGATGAATTATTTAATGGGATTGGGATATCCAACATTTAAACCAATGTTCGATGGAGATAACGAGGGTAGACCAGTATCACCATATATTTATTTAACCATAGGTGATTTATTTAACAATACACCTGGTTATTTTGATAATATCACAATCACTATGGAAGAAAATGCTACTTGGGAAATTGATGAGGGATTACAGATTCCTATGTATTTTAATGTTAGTGTTAATTTTGTTTATATCGGTAAATACTTACCAACAACATTAAGTAAACATTATGAAGTACCACATTTAAAAGATAGTGGCTTTGGTAAGGGTAAGTATCAAACCTTTGGTACGGATGACCCAACAAGTACAGGTAAGTATCCTGATAGAAATAATACTGGAAAAGAACCAGTATGGGCAAAAGGACTTAGATAATGAATAGATATAAATTTACACGAGTTATGAAAGATAAGGTAGAGGGTATAAGATATAAATCCACTACTCTTTATCCTAAGATAACATCAAAAGATAGTGATATAACCTATTATACAAGATTTGGCGATTCATATGGTTCACTTGCAAATAGATTTTATAGTGACCAATCATTATGGTGGGTTATTGCAAAAGCAAACGAGGGTTTTAAGGGTAATCTTAAATTTAAAATTGGTGAGAGAGTAATTATACCAATGGAAATCGGTGAAATAGTATCGGAGTTAGAACGATTGAATAATAGAGTGGATTAACAATGTTTCAGTTTAATCAAATACCACCAAACATACAAAAAACCTTGTTCAAAAGAATGAATGCATTAACGAGAACAGGTAATATGAGTCCATTAGGACCACAAACTGAACAAAAATCTAATAGTGTATCTGAAATGATGACAAAATCTTGTTGGGTTAGAATAACTGCTGCAGTACCAGATTTTAAAAAAGATGATAAGGGTAAGTACATATATCCATTAGAAAAAGAAGGTCATACACCTATGAGATTATCGAGTGCGTTTAAAGGTGGACAACCATTAAATCGACCACTCGCTTCAAAAACAAATTTATTAAATAACTCACCAACATCAACATTAAGACCACATACTGGTGTAACGGGTGTGAGTACAAGTTTTAAGAACCACTCAATACAAAATGTAACGATAAATTGGAAATTATACGATATAGAAGATTTTGAAGTATATGAGAAAGCATTTTTAAAACACGGAAGAACTATTTTGGTAGAGTTTGGATGGTCAACACCTGAAATGGTAACATTACCAAAAGTAGAGAAACCAGAAGATATGATTCAATATTATGAAGCAATACAAGAAAGAATTATAAAAAGTGGTGGTGATTATTATGCAGCAATAGGAACTATCAAAGGATTTCAATATAATATAGGAGTTAATGGTGAATTTGATTGTACTACAGAATTAACTTCAATGGGTAGTACTTTATTTAAAGGACAGGTAGACCCAAGTGATAGTGCAATACCAGAATTAATTAGAAATAAAAACGCTGAAACTGCAGAAGAAGCATTTCAAAAATCACAAACAACCTTTGAATTTTATATAAAAAAGTTAAATGAAAATATTGCATCAGTTGCTGCAAGAGGTGATAAAGATGTTTATTATAACAATAATTCTGATAAGGGATATTGTACTTGGGGTTGGTTTGAGGATAATGTATTGAATACATTCTTTGGGTTTGTAACTAAGAAAAAGGGACAGAGTTCAAAAGATGCATTAACAACACAAGTTAAAAGTAGAGGTACAAAATATAAAGTTAAATCTACTGAAGATGGTAGTGAAGTTGAACAATTTGAAACCATAGTTGGTAATAATAAATGTAGGATGAGTGATAATCTTTATACTAAAAGTAGACATATTCAATTTCCAGGTAGATATATTGGATTGAACGCAGTAGGGAATGCAGGTTTACCATCAGGTGGATTTGATACAAAGATTGCTGAAAAATACAAACATCTTTCAGAAACATTTTTATCTATAGATAAATTTGATAACTTTATAGAACCAGAACAAGAGTATGGTTCAATACGAAATATAGTATTTAGTGCAGATTTTATTGAACAAGGATTTAGTGGTATTAGAGATTTAGAACAAGGGTTGAATGGATTTTGGGCAACAGTCAATGCACAATATGGTACATTTTGGGAATTTAAAATAGTACAAGACCAAAATAATAATGGTACTATAGGTGTTATTGATAATTTAGTTACTGAAAATAGAATTAAAGATATTAATCCTAAATTAGATGGTAAAAAATCTACAATTAAAGACCCAAATCATTGTTTTATATTTCCACTTTATAGTAATCGTTCATTATTTAAGGATTTTAGTTTAAATGTAAATATAAGTTCTGCAATGGCAACGCAAGCAATGTTCCATAGTAATAAAAACTTTGGTACACAAGGTGAAGATGAAAGTGGTAAACCAGAGGATATTGGAATAACCGCATTGGCATCAATGCAAAACCAAACTATGAGTGATAGAACTGCAGATACACAAGGACAGGAAGATGGTAAAGATTTTTTAATTGATGAGATTTGGTCACCAATATTAGGAGACCCAAATAATAATACTGGTCCTTTAATGGTTCAACGAGAAGATGCAAACGATTCTAATTCCAATTTGGTTTTAAAAAATGTAAGTGGTGATGTTAATCTACAAGGATTATCTGATGCGGTAGAAACACAAAACGAGACAGAGTTGTTAGTAAAAAAAGAAGAGGATGTAGCAGAATTTTCATCCGCTAATAATTGGTTTGATGAGAATAATCCACAACAAATGGATGATGCATTAGTTTATACTGCAGATGGGGATATGTTAGATAGTTTTCAGAAAAGTATGTTGTGGTTGATGAATAAATCTGCAGAAGCAAAAGCACAAGTAGACCCATTAACACCATTAACCATTAGTTTTACAATACCAGGTATTGGTGGTATTAGTATGTATGATTTATTTGCGGTTGATTACTTACCAAAACAATACAGAGATTATGGTTTATTTCAAGTTAATGCAGTTGACCACACATTATCAACGACTGGTTGGGATACAAAGATAAGTGGATTATTAAGAGTGGATATGGATTCATTAATCAAAGCAGCAAAAAAAGCAGGTAGATATGAAGATGGTGAGGGTACTGAAATAAATAGAAATTATGATAACACCAAAACAATGAGTGTGTTACAATTTAAACAAAATGCTCAAAAAGAAGATAAACCAAATGAATCAGTAACGGAGTAAAATAAAAGTTTATTTGAGGTTTCAAACTGATATATATTATTAATTAAGGTTATATGAATTATTTCAAAAATATATTCACATCAATTTATCTAAAATATTGGATACGATATACTACAGATGGAAAAAAGTACGCCAAAAAGTACAAAGATAAACGAACCAACGAATTAATAGAACTTATAAAATCCAAAGGGAATGCATAATGAAAATAAAAGTATTAGACCACATTGGTTACATAGAATTAGTAGATAGTATGGGGGATGATTTAACTCCAGTAAATGCAGCTCGTGTATCATTTGGTGCAAAGAGTGATAAATTTACGGATAAAGATAGAAAATTATCAAACTATCTAATTAAACACAAACACTTCTCACCATTCAGACACCAACACATTCAAGTTATTATCAAAGCACCTGAATTTGTGATGAGACAATGGTACAAACATATTGTTGGTATTGAAACCACATCATCAAGTGTTACAAAAGACCATGCGTGGAATGAGATAAGTGGTAGATATATGCCAGTAAAAGAATTTTATTATCCACAAGTATGGAGAAAACAAAGTGATGATAATAAACAAGCAAGTGATGGTGAATTAACAAAGTTCCAATCTAATCAGGCATTACTTAACTATGGTGATTTGATGAGAAAGATGACAGAAACATATGAACATTTTATAAAGATGGGAATGGCAAAGGAACAAGCTAGAATTGTATTACCACTATCACAATACACATTGGTTTATTGGACAGCATCTTTTCAAAGTGTTATGAACTTCATAGAATTACGAGATGAACCTACTTCACAATGGGAAATACGAGAATATGCTATTGCATTAAAAGAAATGATGATGAAAACATTTCCTGAAACCACTAAGTTGTGGAGTAAAAATTATTGGGAGAAGTAATGAAAGGTTGGATATTTACAACGCAAACTACACCATCTTACGAAACAAAACGATTAATAGAATGTTTTGATAAAGAGGGTATAGAATGTTTTTTTGTACATCCAAATAATGTCGATATATTCATTAGTAAAGATAATAGAAAATCAGTATTAGTAGAGAATGAACACACATCAATACCTGATTTTGTTATACCACGAGTTGGAAGTGCAACTACATATTACCAAAAAGCAGTATTCAGACATTTAGAAAGAATGGGTGTATTGTTTGTCAATGGTAGTGATGCAATCGATAATGTAAAAGACAAACTTTATACAATGCAAATACTATCACAGAATAATATTCCACATCCAAAAACTATGTTGGTTAAGAATCCAATAGATTCAAATTATGTACAGAGAAACATTGGATTTCCTATTGTGGTTAAATCACTAAGTGGTACTCACGGAAAGGGTGTTTATCTTGCAGATAATAAATCAAACTTCGAACAATTAGTAGAGATGATGGAACAATTCAATGATAGGTTTAATATCATACTACAAGAATTTGTAAAGGATTCATTCGGTAGAGATTTGAGAATTATTGTAGTGGGTGGTAAAGTGATTGGAGCAATGAAACGAGAATCAGCAGATGGAGATTTTAGAGCAAATGTTACACGAGGTGGTGGTGCAAAACCAGTAGAACTCGATGAACAAATGGAATATCTTGCATTAGAATCTACAAAACTATTAGGATTAGATATAGGTGGTGTAGATTTATTATATGATGGGGATGGATACAAAATATGTGAGGTTAACTCTTCACCTGGTTTTAGAGGAATGGAAGAATATACTGAAATAAGAGTTGCCGAACAGATAGTTACTTATGTAAAAAATAAATTAAATTAATGGTTATAGTAAACACTAAAAAAGAGTGGGATGTGTTACAACGAAAAATGAGAACACAACCATTCGTATATCTACAAATGTTATCGGATGTAAACAAACATTCTAAACAGAATCGTATATCTTGTTTTTATGTTGGGATGATGACACAGAGTTACATCATACCAGTAAATCATAATGAAAGATTTGGTCGTATTGAAAGTGTAGAAACTGAAGAAACTATATGTGTTGCAGACATTAAACAACACTATCATAACTCAATGCTTATACGAGATTATACTTCTACAACATTCGGAACAATAGATTTAAATTGGTGTCATTATATGAAAACAAATCAACCATATGATTTTGATAAACACTTAACCAATGCACACCACCACAATTACAGATTACATTATGATAAAGAAAATGTAAATGATATAGTTCCATTGGTTAAACACGGAGAGTATTTACATAAAATAGCAATTGATTTATTGGATAAGTTAGAAACTGATGGTAGTATTCCAGCATTACCACATTATCAACAAGATATTTTATGTGTTTTATCAAAGATAGAGAAGAATGGATTAAAAACCACAAAGGGTATGGTTTATACAGAATATAATCCCTATACATCAACGGGTAGACCAAGTAATAGGTTTGGTGGTATGAACTTCGCAGCACTAAATAAAAAAGATGGTAGTAGAAAACAATTCATCAGTAGATTTGATAAAGGTGTATTGGTGGAGTTTGATTTTGATGCATATCATCCACGATTAATTGGGGAGATGATTGATTATAAATTCCCTAAAGGTTCTGCACATAAACACTTAGCAGAAACATATGGATTGGGTTATGATGATGGAAAACAATTAACATTCAAGTATTTATATGGTGGTATAACTACCGAAATGAAACAAAACCCGTTTTTTGGTAGGGTAGATGAGTTTATAAAGGGACTGTGGAGTACTTGGAAATCATCAAAAAGTATTAAATCTGATATTTATAATAGAGAAATATATAAGGAAAACCTGCACGATATGAATCCGAACAAATTGTTCAATTATATGATACAATTATCGGAAACCGAAAATAACATTCGTATATTGGATGAATTACTACCATTAGATGAAAAATATAATAGTAAAATAGTTCTTTACAATTATGATGCTTTTTTGTTAGATTTCGATGTAAAGGGAGATGGTTTGGAGTATTTGAAAGAGGTAAAGAAGATATTAGAACAAGGTGGTAAGTATCCAACTAAAGTTGCGATGGGAGATAACTATCACAAAATGCAGGACATAACAGAGAAATTATGAACACAGACTTTGATAAAATATTAAATGAATTAAGTTACAGAGTTAAGGATGGTACGCCAGATTTAACTAATGAACAACACTTAATGAAGTTGTATGATGTGTTGAAAGAACACGATTGGCCAATTGAGGATAGGGTTACACTCATAAAAAATCTCACACATACTAATGAAGAACCAAAAGTTTTAAAGGAAATGGCAACTAGCAGAACAGAGGATTTGCATGAGATATTTTTTGCTGTAGCATTTGCTGGTGGGGATATTAGTAAAGCAAAAGATATTGCGGGATTGATAAATGTTATCAATAAAACAAAACTGAAGATAGATAATAAACAAAAAACTATTGATACTCTGAAGAAGTTCGATGCAAAAGATAAATTTCCTACTAAAAAAGATATTTCATTATATAAAGATGCAACTAATTTGGCTAAGAAAACTGATAGGTATCTACGAAATAATAAGTTAAAACCTAAAAGTGTATCAAGGGTTTTTGGAACAGGTCCAGGTGGAACTAAGATGATTGCAGATGCAGTTATTAATCTAACAAATGGTGAAGTTGTTTCAGTATCTTTAAAATATGGAAAGGGACAATTCAGTAGTTTATCAGTACCAAAATTAGTTGAAAAGGTGTGGGGATTAAAACTCAAAAAAGGTTTACTGAAAGATATGTACACATCAGGCTATAAGAGTGAGATAGATGCAGCGTTTGAATATTATCAGTTAGCAACAATAGACCAAAAGGATTTACCAGTTAAGGATAAGTACACACAAGAAGATAAAGATAATCTCGAAAAGAGTGGGTTTAGTATGAAATCTACTTGGATGGATTTCTTGAAAATATCACCAAAGATAAGAAAAGCATTTACACATTTATATAATCATTCTGATAACTTTGCACCAAGAGCTGTTCATAAGAAAATGAAAGGACAACTCTTAAATAATGCTATAGATTTATTTTTTCAAAGTAAAACCAAAGGGATATCTAAAAATTTAGAAGATGCAATCATTTATATAATAAGAGCAGAACCAAAAACAAATTATTTATATGTGGCAGATGGTGGTAAGAAATTTTCTATGATACCATCACAAGAACATATACGAGGAAAAAAATATACTTTTAATGATGTAGTAACAACAAACGATGATGGTGTAATATCATCAGCAGATTATACATATGATATGGAAGTGTTGGTGGATGGTGTAAAGGCCTTTACTTTTGATATTAAATGGAGATTTGCTGGACAAGCTGGACAGTGGGATGGGGATTTACAACACAAGGGTAGTAAGATAATATTCCATAGTGGGTTTGCTAAAGCATTTGGATTACCTGAAATACCAAAGGATATGTCTTAGTGAGAACTCAATTACTATGTACATTCACTCGTTTATCGAGATTAAATGAAACACTTAGCGTTATTACGGAGTGTAATGATATACTATATGATAAAGTTTATATATTTCAGAATACGAATGATACTACACAATTGATTTGTACTTATAATGTAGAGTTTATTGATAACTATGAAGAGAATATAGAGAATACTATTTCACTACATAGAAAGAAACAAAGTAATACACTATATACTATTAACGCTTTGAATGAAGTTATCAGAGCAAAGAATAAAGGAGTCTTAGATAAGAGATTTAATGTTGATTGGAGTGAGTATCAGAACACCTTACTACTAACCAACGAAACTGGTTTAAATATAATACCTACAAAAATACATCAAATCGTAAATGTAACGGAATGGGACACATAATGTAACATATGTAACATTTTGTTAGTATCAAAATAATACACTTAAATATTTCTTATGTATAATGAAAATAATCACTCAAACCGAGTGATTTTTTTGTGCCTATAACTTCCACAATAACTCAACTTAAAAATAAATTAAATTATTTTTCAAAAAAGGGCCACTTTGGTACACTTATTGTACTATAAGCTATAGAAGATGTAATCATAAGGATGAAATCTCAAACTAAACAAAAGGAGAACGAAGATGTTCACAAACCTTATTAAGAAACTAAAGAGTAATAGAGGAAACTCACTTGCTGAATTCGCAGTAACCACGGCTATGATGGCAACTCTCGCTACAACTGCTGCACCAAAATTCGGTGCTATTGGAAGTGGAGCTAAAGAGAAAAAATCAATGGCAAACATTGATAAAATCATCACTGTCGCTAACAATTATTACAACCAAGCAGTATCTGAAGAGGGTAAGGGTAGATTCCCAGGCCAACCTAAGTATGATGTATCAGTAGGGGGTATTGGATTAGATGAGGGTGTGATGACAGATGAAATGTTAGAAGTTTACATTGAAACTATCTTAGAAAGTAAAGTTGGATACACATCTAGTCTATCTGAATTTGTTTATACATTCTCACCAGCAAATGATGACGATGATGCAATACAAGGTGGATGGATGAACTCAGAAACAGATGTATCGTATAATAGTGATGGAGCACTTGATTTCAAAAAAGACTTTGGTAACAAAGGAATCAAATCACCATTTCAGGATGGTTCATACGCTTACTTAGTAATACCAGGAAGTGGTAGTGGAACAGATGCTCAAGCACCTGCAATGGTCGTAATCGATACAGAAAATCCAGCCAAATTACATAAAACTTTAGTACCATAAACAATAACCCAGTATAACCGAAAGGATAACAGAATGAAGAACATAATCAAAAACACAAGTAAGGGATTCACATTAATTGAATTAGTAATGGTTACAATTATATTAGGAATCTTAGCAGCAGTTGCAATTCCACGATATCAACAGACAGTTGATAATGCAGAAGCAACAGCAGAAAAGACATTTGTCGATATGGTGTGGGCAGGTTGTGAACAAGAATCTACTGAAAGATTGACTGAGTTTGGTCTTGAAGCATGGCCTTATAATCCGTTAACTACTATTGGTAGAAGTCGTAACTTATCAGTTACATTGTTTGAGGGGATACCTGATGAAGATAATGAATGGCAATTTAGTGTAGATGCAGTTGGTGAACCAGCAATATTTCATCACAGACGAAACGATGAAATCTATTACTACAAATACGATTCATTGACTTTTGAATTAGACGAATTACCTACACTTTACACACAAGATTAATGACATTCAACGAAATAGTGGAATACATACTCATCACAGCAATAATAGTTGTGATGAGTTTTGTGTTTTTCTATGATAAAGAAGATGTCGTTGATATCAGAGAGGAACCTACAATGGAAGAGTTTTATGCTTTTCCATTACAGGCATGGATGGATACTGATAGAAAAGGTGATATAGTTAAAGTTCGTTATCTTGTAGATAGAGAAAATACAAAGTTATATATGTTTGATAAGTGGGGTTCAATAGT
>ENA-UZWR01001441-UZWR01001441.1-metagenome-genome-assembly--contig:-Day-1-25m-contig-1441_pt1 | contig 18671 bp, 21 predicted proteins | sample MGYA00260337_ERZ794897 | MGnify/ENA metagenome assembly ERZ794897 | reverse complement strand
AAAGGATACATCCTGATTTGAATGTAGGTTATGCGAACGCTCAGATACCTTATTGGGGTGTTCCAAAAGTACCTATGCTAGTAATACAATCCGGCAACGATGAAACATTAGGTAATGATCATTTTAACTTACTAAATGAACACTTCCAGAATTTATCTGAAATTTATGTATTGGATGATATGCCACATACAGCAAGAGTAGATACAGAAGAAAGAAGGGAAATATTAGAAAAATGGCTTGCTTCTTATACTAATATTAACTAATATTATAATCAAAATAAGAAATCCAAATACAGATACGCCCTAAAGGTTATGACATTAACTATGTTCCTGAACACATGGCTGATGATGCTGTTAATGCATTAATACCTGTGGCTGCCGTCGTTCATATAGCTCTTGGAGTGATGGCACTAATACTAGTGAGAAGATCCGAAGATAGGGAATGGAATGAACTCTATGCAGGATACATTATATCTTGGATGATGATAATTTTAGGAATAAAATATACATTTGCAACTATAATTGATTTGAGGGTTGAGAATTTAACAGGACAAGACTTTATTGAAGGAGCATTTAGTGAGATCTACTATTCTTCACACATGTATGCTCAAATGGCAATGGATTCAGTATTTTTGTGTCTACTAGTTATACTGCCCCTAGTATATCCATATCCAATTCTTCAGAAGGAGAATGTAGCTAAAATTTGTACCTGTATAGTGATTCTATTAGGAATAATAGTAATTCCTCTAGATATATTTACTGAATTTACTAACAGGGATATGAAATCTGCTTTAGGTTGGTTATGCTATATTATTTGGGTACCAATTTATTTAAGGTTCCTTGTTGGTGAAATTAGATATGGTGAAGATAGGGCAAGGGAAGTATCATCAGTAGCATTACTTCTCCTACTTGCAGCTAAAGTACAATGGATGATATTCTGGTTACAACATTTAACTGGTCTAAGTAAATTATACTTAGCAAGGTGGATTGTAGAAGATGAGGTATTCTGGGGTACTGCATCTCAAACCGAAATTAGTACAGTAATATTCTCACCAATAGCAATGACTCTATCCGGATTAACATTCTTGGTTTTACTAGGGGGGGAGTTATGGCGCGCATATCATAAAGGAATTAATGGAATTAGTGTATCGGTTGGTACAGTTTTCATCGTTGGTGTAATGTGGTTCATACTAACGCTCGTGGTCAAAGATACCGCTACATCTTGTGTTGATACTATCTGCGTGGCTTGGGATCAAAGTTTCATAGATTGGTATGCATTCACCTTCCAAGTAGCAGTATATCTAATAGTCCCGTTAATTTTTATGTTCATAATATTGAACTATAATATTGTGGATACTGAAACAAATCAGAGTAAAGTGATTACTAGAATAATGGTCTTACTACTCCTACTTGTTGCAACATCTAGTCTTATTGAGATGGTACAAATAGTTCTACCAATACCAGAGATGGTAACATCCGCATTATTTGCAGGAGGTGTAGTATTATTTATTGGATGGGAAGAGAAAATAATGAATAAAATGATTACAGATAAATCTAATTCTGTTGAGGCAATAAAATCAATAATGAATCTAAACAATCCAGATATTGATAATAAAGATTACCGAGTTTTCTCAGCTGCAATAATTTCATTAATTATTTACGGAATTTTACTTTCTGTTTTATTTGATTCAATGGGACTTCATAGTTAGGTGTTAATATGACTGAAGATAATGAATTAGAAAATTTTAATGGCGATATTAAGCAAGTAATTAAGCAAATTTTCACATTAAGAGAATCAAATATGATTTCAGCAATATTAATTTCATTGGTAATTATCATAAGTAGCATACATGCATTAGATTGGAATTACAATTATTATGATGATGCTGTAGATGCAAAAACTGCAGAAAATTGGTCAATTGAATTTGATATAGAAATATTAACATCTGAGCATACAGAAGTTTGGCAAGATGAAGAAGTGAAGGTAATTGATTTCTTTATGGAAGACTTTCAATTAACAGAAGGATATTTCATTGGAGCAATTAATGTAATAATAATCCCGGAAGTAGGAGATAATGCAGACTTAACTGATCCTTTAGTGCAATGTGATGCAATAGCTGGTGATATTGTGGTGAATGAATTGACAGCACAATGGAGTAGTGATGATAATAACCTCACAGGTCAAGATAGTAGTTGTGAAAATATACTTCTATATCTACAAGTATATCCTGATTTCACAGGAGATAATAAGTCATCAGATGCCCCTAATGAATTTCAGGCATTAATGCCCTGGAATAATGATGGCTGGGGTGAAGGAATTTTAGAAATTAAAGTTGAATTAGATGTTAATTCAGTTGATCAATTAGGGCCAATTTCACAAGATGATGACGAAGAAATAACAATCGTAGTAGAATTACTAACATTTATGACGAACGCGATAAATAATGAATAGAAGAATAGGTGAAAAGATGACAGAAATATCGAAAATAAACCCACAAATTTTGCAAATAAGAGGCCCCATAAAAGATGCCGGAGAAACATCTCTTTTAGAAATTAGAAAAGAGATGACAGTTGAAATGGAAATTCCATGCTCTGAAATTTTAGTTAGCATCGAGAGAAGAATACAACGAACTATAATTCGCGGATTAGAAGGGGATGATTTAATTGATGAAGGTGCAGAATCAGCAGTATATTATATTGAAGCACATGTTGATGTAGATGTTTATACAACTATACTTGGGCTATTTAGAGGTGGGCAACCTACAATTCAAGAGCCGTTTGAAGGTGGAGATAAAAAAGTCGCATTCAAATCAATAGAATATAGTGCCGCTAAAAGATTACTTAAATTAAGAATGATAGAAGATACTGATTAGAAATAATAATTTAATCAAAAAGGAAGTGGTTGATTGAGTCTCGAAGTCATTTCCAAATATCTATCGCTATGTTCAGTATTAGGCAAATTAAATACAAATTGCCAGTATCTCCAGGCGGCTATTGAGAGAGTCGCTAATCTATGTAAATCAGATAGGGAATTAATTTCATCGCTACTCAATTTTCTTACCGATTGATAGCCACTAAGCAAAGCATTCCAACGCTCTGCAACAGGTTTACCATTTTCCCACCCACATCCAACGAAAGTCATCACTAGATCAAAAGCTAAAACATCATAGCAAACTTCTTCAAAATCTAGAATAGTATTTACATTGTCATTAATTGCTAAAATATTATCAGGAAATAAATCTCCATGTATAATGCCTCTAGGTAATTCACTAATATTTTGATTCAATTCCAAAGTTTCAGATTTAAGCATGTATAAGAAATCTGACCATTCATCTTTCTCATCTGCAATTGAAAAAAGTTTCTCAAATAATGAATGACCCATTGAGAAATCTTCTTTCAAATTAACAGGCGGATTAACCAAATGTAATCTAGCTTGATGGCTTCCTAATGAATAAAGCGAAGCTGCATTAGGTACTAACCATGCACCTTCAATAAACGGTAGAAGTGTCCAGGCAAGACCATTCTTTACCATGATAAATTCGCCATTAGAGAATTCTATAGGTGATGGAGTAGGTATATTATTATCCGATAAGTAAGTAGTAATTGAGAGTAAGTAAGATACATGATTAATAGATTGTTCATCCCATATCTTCAGTACTATCTTTGTGTTGTCCTTTAATGACAATTTATAGTTTGAATTTGCCCATCCTCCCGACAACTTCTCCAAATGAACGAGCTCAGAAAGACCTGCTGCCCTGACAATATCTGAAGCATCTTCAAACGACACTTCGGTGTAAGCCATATCTTACTCTGACTAGTATTTGTTTTTCGTTCTATCTTATCGAATGAAGTAAATCAAAAATTTAGATATATTAACCAGAACCACATCATCAAGAGAATGATTGTAGAAAAAATGAATATTCGAGCCCTCCATAATAATCTATTATTCGTTAAACTAATAATAGCATGAATTACTCTAGAAATTACATAAATAGATGCCATTAGTAGAATTCCAGTATCAACTGTATCTAAGGAAATTGCTAAAATGCCTACAGCAAAGAATAGCATTGGTACCTCAAAGAGATTGACTAGATGCTGATCTGCTTGTAGTACATACCTTGGTGGTTTTTCTCCTTCGAATGTTTTGAAATATCTCCAATTAAATCCTTCTTTAACAGATTTATTCCTTCTGAGCCTAGCTAAAACACCCACGCACAATGTTAGAATGACTTGCCCCAGTAAGGGTATCAACATTAATTCTGAATCCATAATTACTGCAAAGAGTAATATTATTTAATATCTTATCCAATTACAGATATTCGAATGAAAATATTAAATTATCAATACACCACGTATACTATTGTGAAAGATGGAGAACAACCTTCTACTAATTCTTTGGATAGATTACTCAAACAAAGAGATACTCATGTAGGTAAGGCTCTCTCTATCGCACACGGCAAACCACTTCATATTACTAAAGGAGAAATGCAATACTTATATTCGGCGACAGGTGAAAAATATTTAGATTTAGTAAATAATGTATGTCATGTGGGGCATTCGAATCCCAAGGTAGTGGAAGCCGGACAACGTCAAATGGCGCTTCTCAATACTAATACAAGATATGTTTATGATGGATTAACTGATTATTTAGAAAGATTATCTGAGACATTACCTGCTGCTCTCAAAGTAGGATATTTAGTAAATTCTGGTAGTGAAGCAAATGAATTAGCAGTTAGGATTGCCAGGGCATATACTGGAGCACATGATATGGTTGTAGTAGAGGGAGCATATCATGGACATACTGGAATGTTAATTGATCTAAGTCCATACAAATTTCGAGGGCCTGGGGGCAAGGGTAAGCCTGAACCCTGGGTTCATGTAGTGCCTATACCAGATAAATATAGGCAACCAGAGAGAAGCTATACTAATGAATTCGAATCAATTATAACTAATATTGGACCTATTGCAGGGTTTTTGGTAGAGTCAATGTTATCATGCGGAGGACAGATCCCACTACCTAAAGGATATCTAGAATCAGCATTCGAACACGTGAGGTCTGTTGGAGGATTATGTATAGCGGACGAAGTTCAGGTTGGTTTTGGTAGAATCGGGACACATATGTGGGCTTTCGAAGAGCATGAAGTCGTACCAGATATTGTTGTAATGGGTAAACCGATAGGCAACGGTCATCCCATGGCAGCAGTATTTACTTCAACAGAAATTGCGAAGTCTTTCGAAGAAATGGAATTCTTTTCAACATTCGGAGGAAATCCTGTTTCTTGTGCTATTGGTTTAGCCGTACTAGATGTGATTGAAGAAGAATGTTTGATGAATAATGCAGAAAAACTAGGTGGAATTTTCATTGATGGATTAAATGATTTGAAAAATCAATATTCAATAATTGGTGATGTCAGAGGACGGGGGTTATTCATAGGGGTAGAGATTATTAAAAATCATGATAATCTTGACCCAGCTCCACTTAAAGCAAAGGAAATAGTCAATAAAATGCTTTCAAAAAATATTCTTTTGAGCATTGATGGCCCGTACAAAAATGTGATCAAAATAAAACCCCCAATGGTAATATCCGAAGAAGATGTCAGATTTACAATAAAGTCTCTCGGCGAAGTCCTTAGAGATTTATCTTTGTAGCCTCTAAGCCATAAAAATTAGAATACATATGTATAGCTAAAATCAATCGTATTTTTTTATTTATTTAACCCAATAGTGGAGACACCGTCATCACTGTAATAGCGAAAAGTGCATAGCCACCGATAAGGAAAGTAAGTATTTGTCCTGTCATATCCTTGCTATCGTACTTCTCCTAATTAAGGAGTGTTTAATATTCCATTTTCCTCATATATACTATTGTATAGTTACCTAATATCTACCAGAAGACTTTAGCAATATATGATAAAGATGCATAAAGAAAGATTACACTAACTGATAAAAAAATAGAAATTCCAGTAATAACTAATGCAAAAGTTAAGGAAAATTTACGTACGTAATGATCATTATCTGCCATATTAACTCCTAGTTAGAAATTAACGATTAAAGAATTCTTGTGCGATTCTCTATCTTAAGCACTCTCATTCTTCTTTTAGGGTCAGAAACCATAAGGCATGTATTTGCATCCATAACATTATGCGTATTCGTATAGTACTTTAATAACTGTATAGAAATATCGATACAATTACTGATTCTAATAGGTGTCTTCAAAAACTTCCTAAATAAAATGATATATCTATATTACTATTTTAAAGTCATTTTTTACCCATTGTATTTTATGCGCCCCTCGCTACGAACACATGTACTGACTCTCGGCAATTACTGGTTTCGAATGTTTAGTAGGGTGAGTAAATGTCAAATTTCGAATCTTTAGGTTTATCCAATAATTTACTTCGAGCCATAAGTGATGAGGGCTATAACACCCCTACGCCAGTACAAGAACTTGCCATACCACTATTAGTAAAGGGAAGGGATGTGCTTGGAGTAGCGCAAACTGGGACTGGAAAAACCGCTGCATTTGCACTTCCAGTACTACAAAAAATATCGCTTAACAAATTTTCTGGTAAACGCAATATCCGTGCGCTTATACTCTCTCCAACTAGAGAATTAGCGGCACAAATCGATCAACGTTTCTTCGTATATAGTAAATATATAGATATTCGACATAAGGTCATATTTGGAGGCGTGAGCCAAAAACCACAAGTTCAAGCATTAAGGAAAGGTATTGATGTATTAGTTGCTACACCTGGCAGACTTCTTGACCTTATACAGCAAGGTCATATAAAACTTGATCATGTCGAATTTTTTGTTCTAGATGAAGCAGACAGAATGCTTGATATGGGCTTCATAAGAGATATTAAAAAAGTATTAAAAATTCTGCCTAAAGATAGACAAAATTTACTTTTTAGTGCGACGATGCCATCTTCAATCGCGGATTTAGCTAATTCTTTCCTTATTAATGCTGAAATGATTGACTTGAGTCCTAAGGAAATTACAGTAGATAGAATAGAACAATCTATCTTATTTGTCCGTAAAGAAGATAAAATTAAATTAATCATAGACATTATTAAAGAAAATAAAGTTCAGCGAGGGATTATTTTTACTCGTACAAAACATGGCGCGAATAAACTAGTTAAAAAACTCGATAGAGCGAATATATCCGCTCTAGCTATTCATGGCAATAAGAGCCAAGGTGCTCGTACAAGAGCACTCTCACAATTCAAGAACGGCACTACACCACTACTAGTCGCCACAGATATTGCTAGTCGAGGTATCGATGTAGATGACGTAACACATGTATTCAATTATGACTTACCTAATGAACCTGAAAGCTATGTTCATCGTATTGGAAGAACTGCACGTGCAGGAAAAAGTGGTACTGCATATTCATTCTGTGACGATAGTGAAAGCGGATATTTAGTAGGTATACAGAGACTAATTGGTAAAAAAATCCCAGTTATTGAAGATCATCCTTATCACTTTATTAAAGCGATACCAAAGCCTAATCAAAAGCCTGGTAAGATAAAAAATAGTAAAGATTCGGGTAAATCGAGGAATAATAATAACAATAATAAACATCGTTCGAGAAGGAAAAAAAGAAATAATTCCTAATCGATATTCTAGAAATTATATTATTTTTTAACTGATGATTCCAATTGTGGAGTACTCAAATCTATTCCAAATTCCTCTTGTAAATTATATGCGGCTAGGTTAATGGTATCTCTAATTTTTAAAACCCTGTAAGGTCTCTCAACATAGTAAGTTAGCCTCCATCTCACAGCATTATTACTATTTTCTTTCAAAGATATTATTGGTTTCCTTGTTTCATTAAGGCCATCAATATTTTCCTTGGCTGTATCGTACACTTTCTGCAAGTAACTATTGATTATTTCAGTAGCAATGCCATAACTAATATTGAAGTCAACAAAATCTTTCAAAGGTCCACCATGGTTTAATTTGAAAAAATCTGTCCTATTAGATAAAATTGAAGTGTTTGGGACTTCGATATCATGGCCCTGTACAAGATCTCTAATTCTTGTTTGTAAACCTCCTATCTCCATTACAATACCCATTATATCCATATCTGGTATTGATATTACATCACCTCTTTTGACACTATTGTTACTAACAATCAATATACCACTGAGAAAATCTCCCAACCAATAGTCTTTGGTTGTAAACATCAGTACTGCAAGGAAACCAAGAGCTCCAGTAGTTTCTAGAATCCCTGTAATGCCCCAAATATTTATCAGAGTAATTGTTGAAGTTACAATGACGGCTCCAAGTACTATTAATTCCAAGGTTCTAGATGTTGCAGTTTCAACATATCTCGAAGAACCCATGACGCTGATATTTTCCCCATATTTTGATAGAATCACTCCATCAGCGATATTGTATATTATATATGAAATTAGCAAGCAGAGTGATGAATGACTAATTTGTTCGTCTGGAAATGCACTATTATTCATGATTAATGACGCTATGAATGCAGCAAAAACAACCAGATTGAATGAATGAAGTGTACGCAATCTTGTCTTTGTTTTCGATTCATCATCCTCTCCATGTAATTTAGAAATATTTTTTGAAAATATGAACACAAATGCATTCACTGCAAATGTAAAGAATTCTATCCAACTAAGTCCATTTAATCTATCTAACAACATATCAACTAGCATGACCATGGCCAAAGGATTCCACTATTGATAATTAACTTATTTCCGGAAATATATATTGAATGCTTAATATCTGCATATTCTAATTTTTAAATTGGACTTATGAGTGAAAATATCTTGTCCCATATCCAACATCAAGTATCGGTTTTCCACCATTCTTCACCAATAATAGGGTCTTCTATAGGGGTTCCAATATTTTCTTCTTCCACAGCCATACTGTCTCCTCCAATTATTACCTTGAAACTAGCAATCATCAATCCAAATCCTACAACTCCAAATGTTATCATAAATAATAGGAAAAAACCTAACTGAAATATTAAACCAGAAAAATCAATCCAACCATAATAAAACGACTCGAGAGCCCAATAACATAACACTGCCATTAGTAGTGGCACACAAGCGAATGGTATACTAAATAAAAACATAAAAATTGCACCGAGACGGTCGTCGACATTACCGTCGAACCCCTCAGATTTCATTTCCATTATATTCACCAATTAGATCCATTATCTGGAAGTTCATTGTCCTTATCCGATATTTCTTTGGAGAATTGACTCATAAAATCCCAAGCAATTTGAGTAGTAGGTATTAGTCCACCATTACCAGGTACGTATCGAGGAAACGAACTTGGTTCACCATAATCTTTTTCATACGGATTGTGCGTCCCTGCGTAGAGAGAAACAAGTTGTACCTCAGCACCGTTATCACAGTCAGTGAAAGCCTGTATTGAATAGAGTGCTTTGGGAATATTAGTGTCTGGTAGACTTCCACTACAACCGTTGAAATCAGCTACTTCATACATATTTTCGATGGCACCTGTTTCATACGCAGAATTATCAAACCAAGAATCTGGATTGAAAATTATTGGTCTTGCCCCCCAAGCATACCATACATTGTCATCAAGCATACCGTGTATCTCCATCATAGGTATTGGTGTATAGTTTGATGGGATATCGCCAAGCAAGTACATCGCCATACAAGCCATTGCAGCAATTTTTTCACTTGAATGGAATGACAAATAATAGGACATCCCACAACCATTTGACCAGCCAGTTACGTAAACCCTTGCAGGATCAACTGGATGTATTTGAATCGCTAAATCTATTAATTTATCAAGGAATCCAAGATCATCTACATTATGTATCACAGCATCCGCACAACACCAACCCGCATTCCAAGATTCTTCACTGCCACCAGTTAACGGATCACCATCAAATGCCAGACCTTCTGGATTCAGTAAAATAGCACCTACTTCATCGGATAATTCCATGAATCCAGAAATATTTCTCTGCTCATAAGCAGATAAACTCCAACCATGAAGATCGATGATTAGTGGTACAAGGTTGCTTTCATTCACTTGCTCTGGAACATAAGTAAGCCAGCACCGATCATAGTCGTCATGCACAATACATCGATAACCTTCTTTCTCGAAATATGGAAGTTCATCTTCAGGTGAAATATTAATTTCATCATCTTGATTTTTTTCATCTAATGAAATACAACCGCTCAAAGACATTGAGATAATAATTAGAGACAGAATGGTTGCACTTAACCTTCGACTCACAACACGTGGAGTAAACATTGGTACAAAAGTCTATTTCCACCAATCAGGATTTGAATCATCCTCTATTTCTTGAGGAATATCATTATTATCATCTTTCTGGATATCGATTAATGGAGTTATAGATTCTTCTCTCCCCACTATCATCACCTTATTTGGGGGCAATGTCTTCTTATCCTTTAGAACTAAAGCAAATATTAACCCAATAGATAAAATTATTATGCCTAAACAACAGCCAAAGAATCCTCCAAGTATGCCAAATACGCCAGTTATACTTTCTTCCCTAATCATAACGGTGGGCTCCTCTCCATCTCCATTTACAATGAAATTGATTTCATAAGTTCCTGACTGGTCAACTATTATTTCTCCTATATATTGGAAACCCTCTTGGTACCCCTCATTATCATAATAATCGCAATCACCCCAAATATCACAAGATTCAAAGTAGGCATTATCGCCTCCATTAAGGACTTCTACATCTACCTCATACCCTTCTTCAACGAATACATTGTATATGCTTGTCCATTCAAAATTATCTTCATAATCAAGTGGAGCCTGATCTTTCATCATTAGTTCTCCTGCCCAACTTTCATCATTAGGGTCCATTGAGTCTAGCATAGATCCACCAATTACTAATCCGAATATGCTAACTATAGTAACTAGGGAACCTATCCCTAACGTAATTTTAGTCGCTATATGCAAAATATCACCTAATTAATACAGTTTGCGCTATGAGAGGGACATTAATAAGTTAATTACGGATACACCTTATATTAGTGTTAATTATCGCTTCCAACTAATCTATAATCTTCAGATATTGGTGTTGCACCGGTTTCTGTTGAGAAAATTTTTCCGTCCTTGAAGCAATGGAATGAGAGTACCGCTTCTGAATCTGAACCATTAGAGAAATGTGCAATAGCATGCTCTACACCAACTTCTTCATTTTCGTAAAGCACTCTATGACTCTCTGTTTTCACACCCCCGGAACCTGCAAAAGCTAAAACATCTTTTTTTGTCATTACTGCATTACCAACATGTGGAGTAAATGTGAAATCCTCATGTAAGATATTTTCTAGAGCGTTGACGTCTGCTGATTCAAAGGCTGCTTGGTATGCGGCTAGTATGGACATAGTTAATTGAGATTACAACTCACATTTAATATCTCCATTAAGTTCTTTACAAAAAACTACTAGGGAAGGATATGACTACACTGTTTACTAGGATTATCAATGGTGAATTACCATGCCACAAGTTGTATGAAAATGAGTATGTATTGGCAATACTTGATATTAATCCATTATCAAGGGGGCATACGCTGTTGATTTCTAAAGAACCAGCTCCATCAATAGATCAACTCAGTCAAGAATCCGCTTCAGCAATGGGAAAGGCATTACCTACTGTTTGTCGAGCAATTATTGCAGCAACTGGTGCTGCTTCATACAATCTTATCCAAAATAATGGTGAAGATGCAGGGATGACTATACCACATGTACACGTACACATTATACCCAAATACCCTGAATCTGAGCATTCATTCGTATGGGTGCCAGGAAAGATTGAAGAAAAAGATGCCTTAGAACTCTCTAAGTTGATTTCTGCCAGTATCAAATAACAATAAACTCAGGAGTATCAAATACATCCTCCCAATTTAGTTATATGAAGTTCGATAAACGGACAATCATGCAAATGAAAACCCTAGGACTAACTTTGATGATGCTTTCCGCAGCCTTAGCAGGTTGTACTACAGGAGATGAAACAGGTACAACCGATATGGATTTATTAGAAGCAAAAATCAATGATTTAGAAAACTCTCAATCAGATTTAGAGGTCAATAATGCTGAACAAGAACAAACGAATGAAGACCTGCTAGCATCAATCTCTTTGATAGAATCTGCAAATATGCAAGCTATTCAGTCATTGGAGTCTGACTATCAGCAATCATTAGCAGATTTAGAATCTAGTTATATCATTGCTATTGAATCACTGATATTGACAAATAGCCAGACTCTTGATGAGATTAATGAAACAAATGCAGCTGCTTTTGATGATTTATTATTATCTTTGAACTCGTTACAAACTAATCTGCAGAATAGTCAATATTCAATAGATCAAATTTCGTTAATTGTCGATGATTTAGATGAAGATGAAGATGTTGTAATAATGCTACAAAATCTTCAGGCTAGCCTTCAATCTTCAATTTATGACTTAGAAAATAGACTAAATAACACTAGAGCAATGAACGATTTTTCTTATCTAGACTTCCAAGGTTCGGAACTGTTCAACATCAATAATGGTTTGGGGTGGCAAATAGCTCCACCGATTTTTGATTTTGCGAATTTGAAGAATGCGAGTTTATCTTATTCCAACCTTTCCGATGCTAGCTTCGTTAACGCTAATTTGAGAGGTTCGGATGGTTTATTTTCTACATTCCATCGTACTGATTTCACCAGTGCTTCAATGAGTTTTGGTATATTTAGGCAAAGTGATTTCACTGATGCACAATTTGTTGGTGCTCAACTAACTTATACCGAATTCAGATACAGTGATATGTCTGGCGTCAACCTAACTAATGCTTGGATATATGGCGGTGGGGATTGGTTGATGGTGGATCTCTCGTATGCCGATCTGACAAATGCGATGATGTATGACTTAGATCTCAGATATGCTAATTTAACTGGAGCAGATTTGACTGGAGCAGATCTTGCTTATCTAAATACATCTTATGGGCCTGCCGACCTGACTGGTGTAACTTGGAGTAATACAACTTGCCCTGATGGAACTAATTCAGATAATAATGGAAATACTTGTATGAATAATCTTTGAACTAGATACACGTAGGGTATGACATGGGTCGCTTATCATCAATTCTAGTATCTCTGGCGATACTGTTGAGCGTAGCGATTATTGAAGCATCTGCAGAAGATGTTGATAGCGATTCAGATGGCTGGTCGGATTATCATGAAGATTCATGTGGTACCGATCCACTAGATTCACAATCTGTACCTGGAGACACAGATTCATCAGGAATTTGTGATACCCTTGATCCTGATGATGATAACGATGGTTGGTATGATGATATCGAACAATCTTGTGGGACAAATCATTTAGATTCAGATTCAGTACCTATTGACTCTGATTTAGACGGTATATGTGACTACTTAGAGTTAGATGCTGATGACGATGGATGGACTAATTCTGGCGAATTAGTATGTGGAACTGATTTATATGATGAAAATTCAGTACCATTGGATACGGATACGGACTATATTTGCAACTTCATCGACTCAGATGATGATAATGACGGTTGGAAAGATAATATCGAGATTGACTGTGAATCAGACCCTTTGGATAAATTAAACACCCCTCTTGATTCAGTAACGAGTATATGCAATAATCAAATTGTCAATAATATATTCAATCCTATTAATGATTATGACGAAACTACGATAATTGCTGGTTCTGGATCAATTATCTTATTGGGGCTATTTTCAAGTGCTGAATCTATCAGATGGCCATTATCTAGACGTTTTTGGATTAGCACGGCTTTTATGATTGGATTGGTTAAGAAACGAAAAGATGGTGAATTTCAGAGAGGTAGACTGTGTGGATTCATAGAAAGTCATCCAGGAATTCATCTTTCTGCTTTGACAAGAGTTTCGGGATTAGGAAATCACCAAATCTCTCACCATGTTAGTATTTTAGAGAAAGAAAAGAAAATTTGGTGGAGAAATGTAGGTAGGCAAGTAAATTTCTTTTCAAGTCAAATACCACAGAGTTTACCTACCTCAGAATTACCTAAACAAAGCAAGGAATTATCCAAGGGTTCAATTCCATATCAGATTCTCATGCATCTTAATCAACTTGACATAATAGATAATAATGGTACTAATGGTAAAAAATTAGCTATTGAAATTGGTATTAGTCCACAATTAGTAGCATACCATTTGCGAAGTCTATTAGATGAGAAATTAGTTGACAAGAGGAGAAACGGAATTGGAAACATCATCACCATTACCAACGATGGTATAGCAAAACTTTCTAGCGATATACAATATAATGAATTATGAGTTGAGAAAGTAAAATGGGCATCAGGAAAAGGTTTGGTAAATATTATTTTGAATGTTTCTCACAGAATTCCTCATTCATATGGTAATTATTACAACGAACCTCTCCTTCGATACCCTTTTCCAAGTCATCAAAATAATATTTACATCTTTTCTTAAAGTTTTTTCTAATATTATTTTTATTGTCTTCTGACGTTTCAACATCCCACCACTCAGTTTTATTAACAGATTTATCAATTATACTTGACTCATTCGTACTTTCTAATTCGATTTTTCCTTTCTTGTTAGGAAAAAGGGGTAAAAAGAATAAGGAAATTATTCCATCACAAAGAATTTGAGCAATTAATTGCCCTACAACCATATCTAATCCTCGAAGTGATAGGACATTAATTGATTCCCTGCATTGGCCATTGGACGTCTGATTGAATCATTGGGCTATCGGTGAGTCCTTTCATAGGCTAGCCTCTGAAATATCTAGTTAATGCTAAATTTCAATCCGTAGAAAGAAATAAATATGTACAAGATAATATCTCTACATGGGACTCTCATTATCCCCCTCTGAACTAATATTTCTGTTTTCATTCAGTATGTTAACCCTTGTCGTGAGTTACAATATTGGTGGAGGGGGACTTTGTCTTTCAGTTATATTCATACTTCTTTTATTATTAGTAATATTCAGACCTGATATACAACATAACCCGGATATACAAGGTAAACCCAGAAAACAACGAAATTCATATTGGTCTATAAAATTACCTTCAAAACATAAAGTAAAACCAGAGGAACGAAAAATTCTGTCTGAAGAAGAACTTATGCAATTAAATCCTGAAGAGTTGGATGAATATTCTATTCAATTAGAAAATTGGTTTTTAGGAGATATCAAAAAAACACTTACACCTACTTTTTTAAGATCGCCATTAGGTGATCGAAAATGTGCTCATAGAAATTGTGAATATGAAGAATTTAGGAGTACTGGATTCTGCCTGGAACATAAAAATAAGAACTTTTTTGATACCTTTGAAGTAAAAACTCCAGGGTTAGGGACTGAACTATTTATCGCTAAACAAGTAGCTCAGAGTAATCAAAAAGTCCCTGCTGCAGTTATTGGAGGTTCTGCATGGTTAGGGCTATCTATTTATGACACCTTACTCAGTCTACTACCAGATAGGTATGAGTTAGCCTGGAGAGGAGTAACTAGAGGCAGTTTTTTCGCAATTATATTGTGGTTATTTATTATAGTCCCAGCGATTTCAGGAACTTACTCTTGTGGTGACTTACCTGCCACTGAGTGTGACCGTTGGGCTGCTAGTGCAATAGTACCTATTTTATATCTTCTATCATTTATTGCCATGATTCCAGCGGGTGCGATGATAGGATTATTTGGTGGATTATTTTACTATGTAAGTGAAGAAAATAAATACCTTAATCAACTAACTATTAGGAAAAAATCTTCTTATAATCGTTCTATCCAAGCGTCTAATGAAAACGATGAAGATTTTCATGTTCAATTTCAAAAACATATCAATAGTAATCCAGTAAAATATGAACCTAATATGTCAAAAAAATATAAAAAGAGATGTAAGCATTTTTTTCCANNCACAGCAATCTGTAAATATTCGTTGTACAAATTACCAACAAGATAGTAATTATTGTGATGAACACAGATAATATAAATTAGATCAAAATATCATGATTCATGCCATCGCAAAGGTAATCAAGAAAGTATTTATTGTAGAATTACACTTTCTCTTGTCTTCTCTCTTCTTCTATGGAATCAGCAACCTTGCCAGCCGTACGAAGAAACTTTTTTTTCACAACATCAAAGTTAAGATATATTATCCCACCAACTGTCAAGAAAACTCCTCCAATTATTGTAAAAATACCTCCGATGTAGAGACCAACTCTAGGCTCATTCTCATCAAAGGTTGCAAATCCAGTTTGTACCATGACAATGCCTGTAATTAGTACAATCATTCCTGATATTATCAATATAATGATCATAGGTTTTGGTTGTCTCATATCTTTTGGTTATTAATCGAGAGTTTAGTATTTCCTACAACTCGGCTCATTTCATACTAATTATTGAGTTGCTAAGTAAATATGAGAACCTTGGCATTAATTTTTGCTCATTCCCTGATTATTCATTGAATAGATACCATATCAATTGGTAAAGAATTCGACGGAGATCATTTTGATGAAGTAGACAACTAATTTTCTTTAACTCAGGATGACACTGTTAAGGATTGCGAAATAGTGTGTGATTGAGCCTGCGAGAACAAATAAGTGCCATATTGCATGATTGAATGGGAAATTATCAGCGCGATAGAATAGTACACCGATGGTGTAGAATACGCCACCAAGCAAAATCAAGTTTATTCCTTCCCATCCCAGCGAATCAAAAAGTGGTTTAATGGCAATTATTGCTAACCAACCCATGATTACATAAGGGGTTGCTGAGACATATCCCGGGACGTTTCGATTCCACAATCTTGCGAATATTCCAATAATTGCACAGCCCCAAATCAACACACAGAACGTCCAACCGATCCATCCATACATCGTTACCAGAACGAATGGAGTATACGAACCCGCAATCATTAGATAAATACCAATATGATCTGCTATTCTCATACGATGTTTCATTTCGAGGTCAATAACCGCGTGATACAAAGTTGAGCAGATATAACAGGTGATCATGCACAAACCAAAAATGATACTCGAAACAATCTTCCAGAAGTCTCCGGTCAAACTTGCTTCAACAGCTAGAAAGTAGAACCCAAGAGTAGCAAGTAGAACACCAAAACCATGTGTGATCACATTTGCAACCTCTTCAGATTCGCTGTAGGGCGCAATATGCAATCTCGAGATTTCCACCATCATACTACACTTCCAATTGGCGCATTCTCTCAACCTTGATGAAGACTAGGTGAAGTTGCTAACGCCTAGTTAACTCCTGGGGGCCGTTGCAATTGGATGGTTGAATATATCGATTATATCGTTAATGGAACTTCTATAATCCATATATCAAAATCCCCTGCACGATCAGAATGGAAAGCAATATATTTCCCGTCTGCAGACCATGTTGGATGAGCATCAATACCCATATGGTGCATAGTCAGTCTTTTTGTTTCACCATCTAATAAAGAAAGTATATGTAAATTAGAACTGGTAGATGTTTGCTTATTGTAAACAATATAATCGCCATTAGGGTGCCACGCAGGATAACCATTTTGATTGTCATCAAACGTAAGTTGTGTTTCATTAAGTCCATCAGAAGTTATCATCCAAAGATGATTAATACCAGTCTTATCACTTTCATAGACGATATATTCGCCATCAAAAGACCAACGTCCACAATGTTCTCTTGCATCACTCTGAAAAACTTTCACAGGTTCACCTAATGGATAGCCTGATTCATTTACAGATACCTTCCATAGATCCATAGTGCCGTCTCTATTGGAGTAAAAGATTATCTCTGAACCATCGGGACTCCAACGTCCAGAATCGTCAAATGCGGAGTTGTCTGTTAATCTAACAGTCTCTCCAGTCGATATATTCACAGTGAATATTTCCATCTGATTATCTCCTGCATCATCTATGACACGTGAATTAAAGACTGCGTGTGTCCCATCAGGAGAGGGCCCAGGGTATCCGTGATACTCTTGTCCTGTAGATATTTTACTAGGTATAGTAATACCAGGATTAAAATGATAAATTTCATACATTCCCGATTCTAGCCCTCTACTTGATTTGAATAATAATTTTCCATTTAAATCGAATTCTGGTTGAATATCTTCCGATGACCAGAATGTCATTTGCTGAGGGAATAGTGCCGTTATATTTACTTCTGAAATACTTTCATTTTGATGTCTTAATTCTATATTTAAGTTGACAGGTGCTGAAGAACCATAAGAAAAAAGAGAACTGTCGATATTGAAATCTTTGATGACTCCTAACTCCTCAGTAGAATAATAATTATTGTTAATCCAAATTTCGATAGTCTCTGATTTAGTCATTTTTGTAGCTATTGAAACTTGTATTTTTCCTTCACCCCAATCACCTTCCACTGGAGAAATTATTCTAATCTCGATTATGTTTTCATCCTCATCACTAGTACATCCGGAAAGTGTAGAAGTCAGCATTATCAAAATCATCATTGTTGCTACGATACGCATACAACATCCTGTAGTGGTGCTTATTATGAATCTAAGTATGGATTAAGTATTTTATGAGTGAATTAATGGGTTTCTGCTTAGACCCATCCGATTGCAATCTGCGAATCATTGGGCTTTCAGTGGGTCTTTTCAGAGCCTACCCTAAGACTTGGGTGGGCTTGTCAATCCCTTAAATAGTCCATAAAGGATTACAA
>ENA-UZWR01000569-UZWR01000569.1-metagenome-genome-assembly--contig:-Day-1-25m-contig-569_pt1 | contig 18928 bp, 29 predicted proteins | sample MGYA00260337_ERZ794897 | MGnify/ENA metagenome assembly ERZ794897 | reverse complement strand
GAAGATAATCATGCTAAGAAACTATATGAAGAATTAGGATTTGTTGAAACAGGTGAAAGTGGTCTAAGAAGAGGTAGAAAATATTTAAAAATGGTTTACGAAAAATGAAAATAGGAATAAATTTAAATGGAGTATCGTATCACGATGGTTCAAGTTATAGAAAACGAGATTATATTAATGCTATTGATAATCTAAAAGAAAAGGTTGTAAATCCTTTAATTGAAAAAGGACATGAAGTATCTTTTTATGTATTCACATATAATACTATAAAAAGTAAAGATGTTGAGAGAGATTACAATCCAGTCAAATCTACTTACATAGATGAGAAAGTTAATTTTAATAATGCAACAAGTGGAGATAAATTATCTAATGGATTCAGAATGATGACATTTACAACAGTTAAATCATTACATGAGTTAAAGAATCAAGATTTGGATTTAATTATATCTACTAGATTTGATATTAACTTCAAACAAAATCCATTTGAAGTATATGATTATGATTTTACCAAATGTAGTTTTCTTTGGAGAGAACCTGAATTTATAGATTTACCTATCGTAAATGATACTTTTATTGTATTTCCATATCATATGTTAGATAATATGATAGAATCTTTTATAGAACAAGAAACAAATCCACCAGGCGGAGTTAATCCTGGTAATCATAATATCTATGTACCTATGGCAAAAAGAGTTGGTGAAGATAAAGTACAATGGGTTGACGATAGATTTGCAACTGCATTAGAGAATGAGTTATACATATTAACAAGAAAGGGATAATATATGAAAGATTTAAGAGATGATTTAGAATTGGAATTAATGAATGCAAAAATAAATGCAACCTCACCTTATAATGATGGGTGGACACAACAAGGTTACAAAGAAAAAGTAATTCAATTAGAGAAAAAATTAAAATCAGTAGGAAAACAATTAAAATTTAATTTTAATGAGTAAATTAATAAGTGGATATTGGTGGGCATGGAAAGAAATAGAAGCAGGAAAGAAATCTATGCAAACCCTTCGTAAATTTTATCCTGATGCTGATTTGTTTATCAATGTAGATTATGAAGGTGATGTAGATGGATATACCAAAGTAGGTAAAGAACTAAATGCAACAGTTACTCGTAATAATTTTCAGTTAGGATATTGTGGAAACTTTGGTGATAGAGATATAGGATATGATTATTGGACAAAAGAAAAAGCAGTAGAGTGGTTACGAGGAGTTTATTCTGCGTGTAAGAAAACTGATTCAAAATATATGATGTTATTTGAAGAAGATGATTTTGTATTAAAGAACATCTCAATATTAGATACAGATTTTTCAATTGCAATTCATCCAACTACTCCATCACCAGTTAGAATGAGACCAAACCCAATACCAAAACAGTTTTTAGATTATTCTAAAGAGATTGGTGATATAGGAGATTGTCCTGGTTATGCAAGTGGTGGAGGAACTATTTTTAATAGAGAACATTATATGGATAGTTACGAAAGAATATTAGATAAGTTTACAGATGTATATGATGAGTTCTGTAAAATAAATAAAATATTTGGTTGGGAAGATTTCCTATTCCAATACATTTTTATGTTAGGTGGGTACGAAGTAATTCAAAATCATGATTTATGTGAATTGTGGGAAGTGCCTGATTTCCATGGATTTGAAATATTAACAGGTTGTAAAGACCCAAATTTAATTACTCTATAATGGAAGATGATATGACAATATTAGGATGTATTACAAAATATAACGCAAGTGATATCCGACCTTATGTAGAATCAATTGAACAGACAGGTTACAAGGGTAGAAAAGTAATGTTGGTATATGATGTACCACAAGAAACTATTGATTATCTTAAATCAAAAGGGTGGGATTTATTTGGTGGAGAACTTCAACAACACATAATCTTACAGAGGTTTAGAGATTTGTATAAAATATTAGGTTCAGAAATAAAAGGTACAGTTATTTGGACTGATGTAAAGGATGTTATATTTCAAAAAGACCCAACTGATTGGATTGATGAAAACATGGATGGTGAAATCATGTCATTCTCAGAATGTATTACATTTAAAGATGACCCATGGGCTTGTGTAAATGCAGGTACATCATTTCCAATGGAATGGGAATGGTTACAAAACAAAACATCTTATTGTGCAGGAACTATCGTTGGTGATGCTTGTTATATTAGAGATTTATTCATTGATATTTACCGATGGAGTTTAACAACTGCAAATCAAGAACAATTATCAGACCAAGCCGCATATAATGTGTTAATTAACTTACATCACATTAGTGATTGTATTCAAACAGTAAAACAAGAAGAAGGATTTGTTACCCAATTGGGAACTGTGTTGGTAAAGAAGGATGAGTTTAAAGATGTACTATTAGAACCAACACCAATAGTAGATAAGAATTATATAGTAAAGAATCAAAAAGGAGAACCATTCTGTTTAGTACATCAGTACGATAGAATACCAGCATTTAAAGAATTTATTTATAACAAATACAAATGAAAGTAGTAATATCAATTTTTTGTTTACCATATGAAATAGATGAATTAGAAAATACACTAAATCAACTAAAGAAAGCATCTTATTATATAGATAATAAAGTAGAGTACATACTTGATGTTACAATGACTGTTTCTAATAAAATGGTTAATTGGAATAAATCATCATTACCTAAGAAATATTTTATAGATAAGTTTTCTAAGTTATCATCACAAACTGATTGGTGTATAAAAGAATTTCAAACCTCTACAAAAATATTAGGATGTGTTTCACAAAGAAGAACATCATTAAATAATCATAAAGATGCAGATTACTTTATTTGGTTAGATTGTGATATCATATTTGATGAAAGAACATTATCTTATATGCAAATGGCAATGACATCAACTAATAAGGAATATATTAATTCAATTATAACACCAGAGTTGGTTCGTATATGGGATGATACTTGGGATGTTTTAGTAAATGAAAAATTTATTGATAAACCATTTGAATACAATCAAACAAATGACCCTTATAAAGATTCAGGAGTTAAAGGAGATATTTCAATAGAAACCGTTTTAAATTCAAATTCACCCCAATCACGATTCAAATTCGCTGGAGGATGGTTTACTTGTATAAGTGGGGCATTACTTCAAAGAATTGGTATACCTGAATCATTTGGACATTATGGTTATGAAGATACTTTTATAATGGTAGGTAGTGAAAAATTAATTAAAGAAACAGACATAAAAATCTCTCAGTTTAAAATAAAAAACTTAGTAGTTTGTGAAAATTACAAATACAGAGATAATACTCATTATCTAAATGGATTATCTGCATTTGATAGACGAGAGGAGTTTAAAAAAAGAGCATTAAATAATTGGCAATCTGAGATTGTAAAAGTTAAATAATATTTTATTCCAATTCATGTATATTTATACTTATCTACATGGATGAGATGATAATCATATGTAAATGTGTTGTTATGGTAACTATATTTTGGATTATAATGAACCGATTATTCACATGGTTAGATAGATAAAATTAAAAAGAAAATACTAAAAATACAATGCCTATAAAATTAAAACCAAGTTCCAAACAATACATTAAAGATGCAAATGGTAGAATGACTCAGAAATGGAAATGGAATCACTATACCGTTGGTGGTACATCAACCGAAGAATTAAAAAAACTTTATAATTCAGATTCATATAAAAGAAAAAAAGAACTAATCAGAAAAGAATTAGTGAAACGAGGAGCATGGGAAAACTTAAAGAAAAAATAATTGAAAAAGGAAGTGGTTTAGTTGCTAAATCAAAAACAAAAAAACAATTAGAAAAAGTATTACCAAAACCTTTGGCCAAACAAATCTCAAAAAAAGTTGGTAAAGGAGTAGAATCGATTACATCAAAGGCAATTGACTTATATAATAGATTTATTAAGTAAATATCTTAATCGTATATTTATAGGTGTATGTTTATATTCACAGTAGAAAATATTAAAAATCTTAATAAACTATCCTATTCTCAGGATGGAATCAGTAAGAAACGTCTTGCTAAAATTGAGTATTCTAAAACAAAGGGATTATTCAAAGAGTTCAATTACGATAAATACAAACTAAACAATCCTCCTAAGAATACCTCAATGCAGGTATTTTCAGAGTTAAATTATTTAAAAAATTTACCAAAAGATAGTGAATTTGTTAAAGAATATGATGATGTTGAAAAGATATTTGAATCTGTTTGTATAGAACATAATTTAAAATATCCAAAAAAATTAGTACGAGAATTACTAAAATCATCAGGAGGAATAATAATAGATTTAAAGTTCAAACACAATAGACCAAGACCATCTCAGATGGCATCTCATTATAATATAGATTTAGGCGGAGAAATTCTTGAAAGTATGAAAACTCCTTCATATCCATCTGGTCATTCTACACAAGGTATATTAATTGGTAAGGTTTTACAAACTAAGTTACCAATAACAACTGATGCTTTTTATGAGGCAGGTAAACGTATCTCATATTCTCGTAATTTGGGTAGAGCTCATTTTCCATCTGATACTAAAATAGGTGAAGATTTGGGTAATGAATTATATACATTTATCAAACATAAAATTTAAAAATCATTATAAATTAGGATAATTAAAATATTTTTCGTATATTTATAGATCAAATACATAAGTTATGTCTATAAGTCCATTTTCCATATTAGATACACGAACTAAAGAATGGAAAGAAAGAAAAAATTGGTGGATTGTAAATCATAAAATCCAATCAGAACTCGGTAGAGAAGATACTCAATCTAAAACAATATTTTGGAATAGTGAATCGAATGTATCTGTATTCGATCCAACCCTATGTGAAGTAATGTATGATTGGTTTGTACCGAAAAAAGGATTAGTATTAGACCCATTTGCTGGTGGTTCTGTTAGAGGAATCGTTGCTGAAGAACTTGGGTACAAATATACGGGTGTTGATATATCAAAAACTCAAATAGAAGCAAACAAATTACAATCTAAAAAACCAAATTGGATAATTGGTGATTCATGTAACGTACTTCCTACCTTAACTGATGAATATGATTTCATATTCACGTGTCCACCTTATCATGATTTAGAAATATATTCAAATAACCCAAAAGATATATCAAATATGTCTTATAATCAATTCCTAGCCTCTTTAAATTCTATATTAACACATTCGGTATCTAAATTAAAAAACAATCGTTTTGTTGGTATAGTAGTTTCAGAGATACGAGAACCCTCAACTACTGGTAATTATAAAATTGGTAAATATAAAGGATTTATTCCATCAGTAATAGAAATGTGTGTAAAAATGGGATTATCATTTTATAATGATATGATTTTATATAATTCACAAGGACAAGCATCACGAGTAGCAAAAACTTATTTTGATAGAAATAAGAAGATAGCATCTGTACATCAAAATGTATTAATTTTTGTAAAAGGAAATCCAGATATAGCAACTGAGGAAATAAATGGTGGCGCACCAATCTGTACCATAAATAATAAAGAATATCTATCATTCAGACATGCAGCAATTGATATCAACCCAAATGAATTAGTTGCATTCGAAGTGGAACGAAGATGTAAGAGTAGGAAATCATCATATAAAGATTGGCAAATTATTGGTAATGAAACTAAACCTAATATTAAATACAATATAGATGGCATACCATTTGAATCACCCAAACAAATAGTAGATGTAGTAGGTAATGGTATAACAGAACAAGAAGTTCGCAATAAAATTAATTCAAAAAACCCACAATACAGACACTGGAAACGAGATAATGAGTGGAATATCACTTATAATGATATGCATATCAAGTGGAGAGATAAAATTAGAATAGATATACCAACAATTCATTGTGAAAGAAAGGATTTCCTAACAATATCCCAAGCAGCACAGTATTTCAACCTATCTGCAGAACGTATAAGACAAAAATTACAAGATCCATTCAATTTAGAATATAATTATTTGTACAAATAATACTTATATAGAGAAACTTTTATATTTATATAGTATAAAGATTGTGGATTATTATGAAATTAGAAACATTAAAATTAGAAATTAAAAAAATTATTCAAGAAAGAAGTATCAACGCAATTGCAAAGTTACAACAAAAAAACATTGAAAATATTTCAAAGGCTCTTGAATTCTATAAAAAAAACAAACATACTGATAAAAAAGAAGCTTTCATTAAAGTTCTTAAGAAATTAGGTGTTGAAAAAGCTAACTTAGCAGGTGAATTGGATTTACAAGTATCCGCTAAGTACAGAGATGCTGAATATAAAGGTGAATCAATTTCAAAAAACGAATCAGTAAACGAAGCAAAAAAATTCTCTGTAAAAAAACTTCGTGATGATTATTATCCGTATGGTTTATACTATGATAACAGATTAGTTTCAGGTTTGAAATCAAATTCTAAAAAAGAGGTTGAAAACGCTATTAAATCAATCTCAAAAGCGATGGGTATAAAAGAATCAGTAAACGAAGGTAAAAAAAGATACTACCAACAAAATAGAGTTGGTTCAGCAAAATATACAATCTCTTACCACGATGGAAAACAAAAACACAAAGATGGTAGTGATTTCTTTGGTATCCAAATTTTCAAAAACAAAAAAGATTTAGCAAAATTTGTAAACACTTTACACAAAGGTGGATATGTTTATGGATTTAATGAATCAGAAGATGGTGTACCACAAGGATTTAAAAATAAATAAATTATTATGAAAAAATTACTATTACTTTTAACATTATTCCTTTTTCTAGGATGTTCAAAAGAAGAAGAGGTATTAGTACCTTTATTTGAAATTAGTTTAGATGGAGAATCATTTGATCCATATGAGAAATACTCAGTTATATCTACATTTGGAGGAAAGAAACTCATAGATGGAAAAATAAAGAAAATATTTATACTCTATGTTCAAATAGATGAAGGAGATCCAAGATTAGACAGACAGCATTTCGCAATGTACACTTTAGATTCAGATGCTAAAGATGATGAATTTCTATTAGATGTAGGTACTTACACTTGGGAGAACCCAGATAACAAATATGCTGGAGTAGAAATACCAGGACCAGATGATTATGTAGTATGGAATGAAGTAACAGTATTAGACGCAGGACATATGGGAGGACCACATTCTGGACTAATTTGTTTAACAGTAGAAGGAGAATTTTATAATCCTTATGTTCAAGCTAATATGACTGTAAGTATATTACTAGAAAACTTTCCAATAGGGATAGACATAGATGCTACGCCTTATGGATTCTTATTAGATTAATGAAAAAAATAAAAGAGTTGATAATTAAAATAGATAATTGGATGTTAAATATTGGATATAATATGTGCCCACATTTAACTAAACATATGAACAAAAAAAATGATTAAATTAAAAGATTTATTATTGGAGAAAAACATATTAGAAGCAAGTAATGTTTGGAAGAGGTTTGATAAACTTCAGAGTTTATATGGTAATACTATGGATATTGAAACTGATATGAAAGATATTGCTAGGGATTTGGAACTTGCATATAGAGAGATGGAACAGGAAGCTGAACCAGAAGGAGGACCTACTGCAGATAGATACGCTGACCAAATCCATAAATTAGAAAAAGAATATAATAAACAAAAGAAATTATTAAAGAAATATTTTAGAGAAATTGAAAAAATAGAAAGATTCTAAAAATGATAAAACTTAAAGACATATTAAATGAATCTAAATTTGGTGGATATAATGTAGAACTCGGTAGAGTTTATACTGATAAAGATTTACCACCATTTAAGACTCCAACACAAGTAACAGAAGAAAAAGAGGACACCCATGAAGTTGGAATGGGACTATCTTCCATGAAAACTTCAGTACGTTCTGCAAAAATAATATACGATGAAATTAAAAAACGAAATTTAAAAGAACTCGAAGGATGGGTACAAGAAAAACTTTCCCTATCCGCTGACTATCTTAAGACAGTTGCAGAATATCTCCAAGATTTGGATGAATACAAAAAAGAAGTTTAATAATAATACAAATGGATCACTCACATATAATGGAACTATTAGGAGCATTTCTCACAGGAGTTGTAGGCCCTATCTTATATCTAATGATTAATAAGATAATGATAAATCGTGCTGAGAAGAAACGAGATAAAGTAAAAGAATCAATTATTGATATTACAACTATCAATAATGAGATAGAACAAATTAGAGAAGAGTTTAAAGGAGATAGAGTATGGATTTCCCAGTTCCATAACGGTGGTAATTTCTACCCAACTGGTAAATCAATACAAAAATTTTCAATATTTTATGAAGTAACTAAGGTTGGTGTATCTTCTGTTGCACATACCTTTAATGGCATACCTTGTTCATTGTATCCAAAAACATTTGAACACTTGATGACAGGAGAAGGAATATTCATCAATAATTATAAAGACCCAAAAGTTGCAACCTTTGGATTAAAAGGAGCAGCAGAATCAGTTGGTACAAAATCTTCATATTTAATTCCATTATTTACATTAGATGAAAAATTCCTTGGAAGTATTGGATTAGATTATGTCTCTAAGAAAAAGAGATTAACTAAAGATGAATGGGAACACTTCCAAATCAAAGCAGGTAGAATTGCAGGATTTTTATCTTCATATTTAAATGATATTTCAATAATAGATTGTAAATAAATCACTTTTAATTAGGTTTTCTCATTTATTTTTCGTATATTTATAATGTAAATATTTGATATGATTAAAGACAAAGTACAAAAAATAATAGATGAAGTGTATCCAAAGATTGAAAAACACTATGGATATTCCAAATTCAATCCTTCATTAACTCCCTACATTGATTTAGAAACCTCTATATATGGTAGATTAGCTGGTGAAGAAGATGACGGTACAACAGGATATGAATCACCTGATGGTGAATATGATAACGATGAAAATGTAATCTTTATTTATTATCCTAAAATCAAATCCATAAAACATTTAATTGAAACGTTAGTTCACGAATATCAGCATTATCTACAATCCCCAATTTGGATGAAAAGATATTATACTATGGGATACGACTATGGTAATCATCCATATGAACTACAAGCTTATAAAGAAGAAAAGAATTGGGTTCTCTTTAAATAATATATTTATAAGTGATGATTAAATTAAAAGATATGATAGCAAGAAGTTTATTTACTGAATCAAAGAAACTCAGAGTCTGGGACTTTGACGATACTTTAGTAAAAACTACATCAGTTATTTATGTTACTAATGGTGATAAGAAAAAGAAACTTACTCCAGGTCAATATGCAGTTTATAATGAAAAACCTGGTGATGAATTTGATTTCTCAGATTTCTCTAAAGTACAGAATCCAAACGAAATAAAAAAAATAACCAATGTACTTCGTAGAGTAGTACAAAGTAGTGGAGGTAGTGGTGTACACATACTAACCGCTAGAGCTTCATTTAAACCCATCAGACAATACCTAAAGGATATTGGTATTAATATGAGTAAGATATATGTAACCGCATTAGCATCTAACAATCCAAAAGATAAAGCTGATTGGATTGAAGATAAGATTGATAATGAAGGTTACGATGATGTATATTTTGCTGATGATTCTTCTAAGAACGTAGATGCCACTAAGAAGATGTTAAGAAGGAAAGATGTTAAGTGGAGAGTTCAACTTATTCGTCATTGATAAAACATTAAAAAACCTATATTTATAATTATGAGGAACTATATAATCATATTACTTGCATTTTTACTTACATCATGTGCATCATTTCAATTAACAACTTATAATCATGATCCATTATACGGACCTGATGAAGTAGTACTAAATGTTCCTAGTGATGTAAAAATAGATACATTATCTTATTCTCAATTAAAATGGAAGTTAAGAACTGATTTCAATTTCAGGTGGGATTTCGCACAATATGCTATGGACCAACCTTATAGTTGGTATATGTCTAATTATAGCTTTAATCCATTCAATTCATTTGATATGTACTGGAATAGGCATAGTTTTTGGAACGAATGGGCATTTAATTACCCCTGGTTTAATTATGGATGGAATTATGGTTATGGTGGGTATAATAGTTTTTATAATCCTTACAGACCTTGGTGGTATAGGTCATATAACCCATGGAATACTTGGTATAATGGACCATTTAACAACCCAGGATATAATGTAGTTTGGAATAGTGGTAGAGAAAATAGTAATATTGCTTATATAAACGGACCAAGAGGTAGTAGAGGCATACCAAATAATAATATAGAAGATAATATTGTTACAAGATACAATAAGGGACGAAATAGTAGAACTATTGATAATAGTAATGAAAATAGTACTTTAAATACAATTGTTAGTAATTTAAGAGATAAATTCACAAATATAAGAATTTATAAAAACCCTAATAATGTACCTGTAAATATTAATAATAATAACGGAAAACCCATAATTTTCAACAGAGGTAACCCAATAATTCCAAATATTAAAGGTTCGTGGAGACCATCTAATAATAATTTAAATATTAATTCAACAAGACCTTCTTATAATAATTCTTCAAATAATGGAGGATCACCAAATATAAACAGAGGTGGTAGTTCATCAAGTGGTGGATCTTCATCAACTTCTGTTAAAAGCTCCGGTAATAATAGTTCGGGTGGTAGGGTTAAAAACTAATAATTTTTAACTAATTTCCAAAAAATATTCAAAAAGTAGTACGTTTCCCCATGTTAAAAAAAATTAATTAATATTTATACATGGATATGATAATGCAATCATATATAAAATAATAATACACAATGTGTATTTAGATGGAGTACATTCTATGAAAAAAATAATAATTTTACTTGTATTTTTGTTTTCAATAACAAGTGTACAAGCACAATTCTTTAAAGATATCTACAAAGACTTCTTAAAGTACGGAACAGTTTATGCAGCTGGAGATATCTCAAATGCATATGAAAACGCAAGAAAAGATTATTTTGTAGAGAGGCCAGAATCAGGTAACTTATACGCCATACCCAACGTAATCGATGTAACAGAATACTATCCATATGACTATAGAATAGGATTTGGTATAAAAAAATTAGCTAGATTTGATTATGAAGTAAAACCAGGCAACTTTTGGACTGGTAATGCTGAACTAGAAAAACAAACAGCTTTATCAGCACCAACATCAGCAGTAAAAGGATTTGAATACTTATTACATTGGGAAAAGGAAAGATTAAGAGGAGAAATATTTACTAATAGTAGATATTTTTTAAGACACACAGGTAAATACCACATTGCTAAAATAGAACATAGAGAAAATGGTAACGTAGGTTTCAAATATTCTTCTGCAGAAGCAAGAGGAAGATTACCAATCGGTAAGAAGTTTTCAATCTCAGCCGGAGCAATTTATAGAACACATGAAACAGCTTATGGATATAATCCAATTTCAATATGGTTAAATGAAACTAATGAGAATGGACACCCATCAAATCCTTGGTACACATTAGGATTCGAATATGGATATACAGACCATTATACAACTTACATAGATCAAGCTACAGGAAATGAAATTAATGATTGGATTTGGAAAGATGAAAATGGAGTTATTGTTGCATATTCTGATATTGACTTTAGAAATGGAGTATTTGGAGACTTAATGAATCAATATAATAATGAACAATGGGATTTATTAGAACCATTTGGTGTTATATCACCAATAATAGGAGCAGACTTCTATCACTACAAAAATAACTTCTGGTTACACGCATTTGGAAATTACTTACCAGGTTATCACAAATATGTAAAAGGAGACAAAGATTTTTCTTATCTTAATAGAAATAATTGGGGAGAAGGTGGCCTACTAGCTGATTCAGAACCAAATCAATGGAGTGATTATCAATTTGGTATTAACTTTGGTTGGAAAATAGGTAAGAATTTAGGAATATTTGCAGAAGGTGAATATACAAGAATGTGGGATACTAAAATATATCAATCAACATTTGGTTTAAATTATACCTTTAAATAAGATAAAAACAGTAAGGATATGGCAAAGATATTAGGTGGAGCAACCAAAATGGGAGTTGACGTAGATGGAGATGGGAAACCAGATTTTTCTCTGGATTTAAAAACAATTGGAATGATTGTTGTATTCATATCAACAATTATAGGAATGTGGTTCACATTAAAATCAGATATACAAGAAGCTAAAGAATTACCCAAACCTTCCATAGAGAGAGTTGAGTATGATTTAAAGGATGAACTAATACGTCAGACAATAATGGATACACAAGATGATGTTGATATGATACTTGAACAGCTAGAAAAAATAGATGATAGGTTATATGAGTTACAGAAAGATAGATAATATGAAAAAATTGTTTCAAATAGGAGTGCTCTTACTTATGAGTTTCACTTCTTTCGGTCAAGAATTCATTTCAGATGATAACTTCGAAGATAAAATAAATGAAAAACATTCTTTTGGTGATGATGACCAAAATATAGTTGTAGTAGAATTTTGGGCTGATTTTAATAAAGCAAATGCATTCCAAGATTGGGAAAAGATTAAAGGAGTAAAATATTTTAGAATAGATGTTGCTACTGCTCCTATAATGAAAAAGAAATTTAGAATCAGAATGGCACCTACTCTTATAATATTTAATAAGGGAAGTAAAGAAGAAACATTTAAAGCTTCATTAGATTTATTATGTCCAGTAGATTTAAAAGAACTACAAGAATCTATTGATGATGTATTGATAGGCGATAAATTTTAACAAAGTTTATTAAATAGTTATATTTATACTAAAGGAATAATACTATGCCAGCTTCAAGCAAAGCACAACAAAAATTCATGGGTATCGTTCACTCTTTACAAAAGGGTGATATAAAACCATCTGATGTATCCAAATCAGTTAAAGATGCGGCTAAATCAATGAGTAAAAAAGATGCTAAAGATTTTGCATCAACTCCACATAAAGGCTTACCAAAAAAAGTAAAATTAGAAATAGTTAAAAGACTTAAAGAATATGCTAACAAAATGGGATTAGACCATCTTGGTGGTGATTCTATACCATCTAATAAAAAAAGAGGTGGTTTAAGAGATTTTGATGGATATGATAACGTAGATTACAATAAAGATATGCCAATGGACGAAGCATATATTGTATTACACTCACCAAAAAAAGGTCAAAAGCCAGTAGCAACTGCTGCATATCGTGATAAGAAAGATGCTCAAAAGTGGGAAAAAGACTTGAAAAAGAAAAAGGGTGGTATCACCATGATAGTTCAAAAGAAAGTGAAAGGTGTTGATGAATCAGTTGTAAAAGAAGCTGGTATGATTCCAAAATTATATAGTGCTTTTGTGGGATTAAAATTTAAAGTAAAGGGTCTTGAGGAAGATCAATTAAAAATGCTAAAACAATTTAAATCCGAGAAAGATACTAATAAAAAGAAGGCTCTTTTGGATAAAATGAAAAAAGCAACGGTAGTTTTGAAAAAACAAAGAGGATATCTATCTAACTTGGAAGCGGACTGGCTTAATAAATTGGATACCGTTATAAAAGAACTCGCGGTAACTGAAGGTGGTTTACCACAAAATTGGATGGCTGGTAGAGTATCTGATTATCATACTAAACTTCGTGGTAAGAAACGAAAATATGATGATACCAACTTCGCTAAAACAAATACAGGACAACCTGATATTCCAGAAGAAGAAAAGGATGATGAAATTGTAAATGAAACAAAACCATTATTAAAAAAAGTAAAATTAGAAATAGTTAAAAGACTTAAAGAATATGCATCACGATTAAGTAACGCATATATCTTAGATGATGAATCTATCTTAAAAGGAACACCTGAACCTAAAGATGCAATCAAAAGAGAAGTAAGTGAAGAAACTAAAAGAGATTACAAAGATGAATACAAAAAGTTTCAATCATCAACCAAATCAAAGAAATACAGAGCTGAACTAAATAAGTACAACAGAGATAAAAATACTTATGGTAACGGGGATGGCAAAGATGCTTCACACAAAGGTGGTAAGATTGTAGGCTTTGAATCTGCATCTAAAAATCGTGGTAGAAAAGAAAAGAGTAGGTTAAAGAAATAGGAATTAAAAATGTTAGAATATACAAGAGAACAAATTCAAGATACACTTGTAGACAAGGGTTATAAATACTTCACAGGTGGAAAATACGATGTTAATATTGTAGGAATAAGAAACTCATTAACTCATAATGATGTTACCAATAAATTTGATGATACCATGACATTTTCGTATAAAAACGAAAATAATGAATGGCAATATCACCAATACAAATGCACAACAGATCCAGGAAAGTATTGGGCAGAACATATAATGAACAAAGATGGTGTAGCAATACTAAAACCTGGTCAATATAGAGGTTCACATAAAATAGGATTACATCAAGGTAAATATGAAGCTCTTTGTCAAAGGAAACCTCTAAAGGTTTATCGTGATGATAATAGAGATGAACACTATGATTTAGATGAAAGTACAGTACAAGAAGGTATATTCGGTATTAATATACATAAAGCAGGTGGTAGAGTAGATGGTTCAACTCAAATTGATAAGTGGTCTGCTGGTTGTCAAGTATTTTCAAAAGAATCAGATTTTAATGAGTTTATGGATGTGTGTAGAAAAGCAAGTGGTATATGGGGTAACTCATTTACTTATACTTTGATTGAATCTAAAGATATTTCATAAATATTAATATATATAAGTAATAATGATTGATAAAGAATTAGAAAAGTTAAGCACCAATCATCCAGCGGATACAAACGGTGATGGTAAAGTATCTAAAGGAGAAGAATCAATGTATCTTGAATTCAAGAGAAAAGAACTTGAAGATAAAGATGCTATGCGAGATGCACAACGTAGAATGGCATGGTTTGCCTTAATTGGTATGTTATTATATCCATTCGCAGTTGTAATTGCTTCAGTAAGTGGTGTGGAACAAGCATCAACTATACTTGGTAATATGGCAGCAACATATTTTGTTTCAGTTGCAGCAATAGTTGCGGCATTCTTTGGTACACAAGCGTACTCAAGTAAATAAAGTTATAAAATTATAAAAATTGGATAGATTTAAAACGATTTCACCTATTGATATAAGTGAATTCTATGTTACAGAAGAAGAAAAAAATACCTTTCATCCTAATGATTGGAATATGCCATTACCATGGATATCCACATTCATACTTACACACATAACTGGACAATTTTGGGGATTTGGAGATAATAACAATCCAAAAGATAAACCACGAGTACTTCAAATTGGTTGCGCACAAGGATGGGATGCTGTAGAAAACGCAAAAATACTAAAACTTCCTCATATTAATGGTGAACTTCATGTAATTGATTGGTTCAAAGGAAATTTAACAGTAGATAAAGAGGAAGAGTGGGCATATAACGAAGATAATCCAGAATCTTGGAAATCACATCTTTGGTCAGAAGCAGAAAAATTCAAAGTAAAAGATAGAATAACAATATTTGAAGGAGATTCACGTGAAGTGATTCATCAAATTAGAGATAATTACTATGATATAGTATTTATAGATGGTGGACATGAATTTGACATCGTTAAATCCGATATAGAAAATGGATATAAGAAATTAAAATCTAACGGTATTATGGTCTTAGATGATTTCTCAGGCGGCCAAAATTCATATGATAAATATGATTTAAAAAATGCAACTAAGGAAATGATAGAAAAAGATACCTATGATTTTGATGGTATAGCTATACACGTTGGTGTTGTTAAAGCAGCACATGAATTTTTAAAGGGAGATTACATTACAATTGCTTCACATGATAAATGTTATCATATAAAAAAATAAAATAATATGTTTAGTATAGAAGAAAAAGAATTTCTAAATGATGAAGGGTATTTAGTAGTAAATATTAAAGAATTATATCCTGAAGAATTTGAAAGAGCAGAAAAAATTTTAAAAGAAGAAATAATAGCTGATAAAAAGTTTAATATATTAATTTGTAAACCAGATAGAGTAAACGATGAGGCTAAAGAATTAATAAGTTCTCTTGATATTACAAAAGATGTAGATCGTGGAGAGATAACTGGAAATCAAGATGACTTGGAAACTATACACAATGTAATAGTTAATGATTATGATGAAGGGAGAGATGGTCAGATTTGGTTATATACAAGTTTTCCAAACACTCTTTTCTATGAATTTAAGAAAGATGCAGCAAAGGATTTATATAATTTTACAGATGAAGAAATAACTAAGATATCAGAAATGCAAATTACTGAATATACGCTTTATCTACCAGGTGGACAAACACCTTATCATCTTGATGGATGTGAAAGTGGTAGGTTGATGGTATTTCTAACATACTTCAGTCATGATTATAAAGATGGTGGAGGGGTATTTGAATTTAAAGATAAAAACGGAATAACTAAAGAAATTGAACCTGAATATGGAACAAGTTTAATTCTTGATTTTACAGACAAACATGATAATCCTACAAATAATTTAAATCACAGAGTAACGGCTGTAAAGAACTTTAGAAGATATTGTTTTTTAAGTAGTTTAAATTCTGTTTCTTCCATATAAAATGATTTAACAACAATAAAAATAAATAAGTTATGATATATTGGTTTACAGGTCAACCAGGAGCAGGCAAAACGGTCTTGGGAAAAAAGTTACACAACTTCCTAAAAACAGAAAAAAGAAATTGGCGTAGAGATGTGTTCCATTTAGATGGAGATGATTTACGAGAACTCACAGTAAACAAAGATTACTCAGAAGAGGGTAGGATATCTAATATCCGAAATGCTCATATGATTACAGAGTATCTTCATAACAATGGATGTGATATTGTTGTATCAATAGTTGCACCATATGAATGGTTAAGAGAGGAATTTAAAGAAAAGATTGGAATATATGAATTCCAAGAATTTTATGTTCATACTTCTGAAAAACGTGAAAGAGATCATTTTCATGTAAAAGATTATGAAACACCTAAAAAAGAATTTATTGATGTAGATACTACAAAAGATTCACCAAATATTACCTTTTCTAAAATCATAAATGAATTGAATAAAGAAAATAGGTTATGATTAATGAGATTATCTGTATAGGTACTTCGTTTACCGAAGGACATGGACTCAATCCCCATTCAAAGGATCCAGATTCTAATAAGGCAGTATCTTGGTATAAAGAAAATAAAAATATCATAATAAATGATATGAAAGAATACGCTTGGCCAAATCAGTTATCTGAACTATCGGGTATAAAAGTAAGAAACTTGGGTAAATGTGGTTCGAGTATAGAATATCTCATGAGAAATGTAGAAGAGATACTTGAATCTGAAGATTGTTCGGATAAATTATTTATTTTAGAATATTCTAGTTGGGGCAGAAGTGAATTGTGGTCATCAGAATATAAAGAATGGACAGTTGCAAATTGGGGACATTCCAATGGAAAAGAACCATCAGATGGATATTCTACTTTTATAACAACTGATTATAATGGAGGAAACCAATTGACTTTAGCTCATATTGATATTTATAATATTTTTCTTAATAATTTTTTTAACGAACATGAATATTTAGTAAAAAGAGATAGGGATTTGTTAAATTTACTTTATAAATTAACTGCTAAGAATATATCGTACCAAATTTTCTTGTTAGAAAATATCTACCTTAAGGAACTAGAAACAAATGATTTATTTAATTATAGAAATTTACTTGATAGAGATATGTGGGGGTATGTTACTAAAAAAGGATGGGATTTAAAAACAGAAACTAACGGAGAAGTAGCTGATGCACACCCATCGATAACTGGTCATAAAAATATTTCTAAATTATTTTATAAAAACTTAAAAAAAGAATGGCACAATATAAAGTAAAATCAGATTATATCTGTTCAGCTCCATTTAATTATACAGAGGTGTTTGATGACAGGCAATATCTATGTTGTCCATCTTGGTTACCAGTAGATGTGTGGGATGGTAAATCAATTCAATCTAGTTTCAATAGTGATAAATCAAAAGAAGTTAGAGAATCTATATTAGATGGTTCGTATAAATATTGTGATGAAAAACAATGTCCATATCTATCTGGTTTAAAAAATAATAAATTATCTGCAAAGTTTGTTAAAAAAGATAGTAACTCTCTACATCATTTTGGAACACATAGAAAAATAAAAACAGTAAATTTCTGTTTTGATAGAAGTTGTAATTTTCAATGCCCATCTTGTAGAAGTGAATTGATAAACTACTATGGAAAAGATAGAGAACAAGTTGAAATAAAACTTAAAGAAATAAAAAATGAAATATCATCAACAGTAAAAAGATTATATCTTACAGGAACAGCAGACCCATTTTACTCTAAATCATTTAGAGAGTTTTTAGAAACATTAGATTCTACTAAATTTAAAAAATTAGAATCAATTCATTTACATACAAATGGTAGTTTGTGGAATGAAAAAATGTGGAACAGATTAAAAGCAATTCATCCATATGTTAATAGTTGTGAAATATCAATAGATGCTGGAACAAAAGAAACCTATGAAACTAAAACCAGAATAGGTGGTAAGTGGGATGTGTTGTTAGAAAATTTAAAGTACATCACCACAATAGATACTATACAATTCTTTAGTTTTTCATTTGTAGTACAGGATAGTAATTTCAGAGAGATGAAACAATTTTATGATATGATAACTAACTATATGAAAGGAAGTAAATCTAAATATGATGTATTTTATAATGCAATAACAAATTGGGGAACTTATAGTGAAGAAGAATATAATGAAAAAAATGTTACAAATCCAAACCATAAATACCATAAAGAATTTTTAGAAGTATTGGAAACAATGAAAGATTTACCATACTTTACAAATAATTTTAATCACTTATATAAAAAAACAATAAGTTTAATATAATG
>ENA-UZWR01008048-UZWR01008048.1-metagenome-genome-assembly--contig:-Day-1-25m-contig-8048_pt1 | contig 19049 bp, 9 predicted proteins | sample MGYA00260337_ERZ794897 | MGnify/ENA metagenome assembly ERZ794897 | reverse complement strand
TTCGCTTCCCAAGTATGTGATTGAGCAGCCCATGAGGTTGCAGCAGTTGCACCAATAATACCGTGGCTTCCCCACGATTTATCTGCACTAGGTGCTTGCGATATGACCACATTTTCAGCGACAGCCATTCTATAGAACGAATCATCAGGTTGGTTATCAAACCAAACCATTCCAGGTTCGGTTGGTACCTGAGGTCTATCATTATGTGTTGATTGCTCTACTGCACCTTCCAATGGTGCAATATGTTCATTCCACCAATTATCCAAATGTTCTAACAAAGATTGAGTGGCGCTTTCTAATTGCTTAACATCGGTGATAACATTCGATTGATCATTCAATAAAACCAATTCTGCAGCCATAGCAGCATTACCGCGAGTACGTTTTTTAGCGAATGGCCATAACCTGACCAATCGTGTTTCTCTAATTGAAACATAAGATGGTAAATGTTCCAATAATTGGTGGAATACGAGGGTTGTACAACCCCCAGCGAGAGTATCAGTATCATCTAATCCGAGCCAACCCATTAGTCATCACACCGGTTTGAAGTCTATCCCTTCATGCTCCTCGTCAATCATCTTACTTATCTCACCTGCGATACCTATTTCTGGATTCGCTCTAAAACTTCTAGCCCCATAAGCCCACGCACTACCAAGATCGCATTTGCGGTCTCCGAGCATCAAATCCAGTGGGTGCGGTGGCAGTTTCTTCACTCCCCACCAGTCAACATCTCTTAGATTTGAATCTACTTCAATGACTCCTCTTCCATCGATTAGATTAGATTTATCATAATTTCCATCACGAAGTATTTCACTACCTAGTGACAACATTCCCGGATATGGTTTACGACAGGCGCACATATCTCTAGGCCTATGCGGGCATGCTAGAATCACATCGATGTGAGCACAGGGGTCTTCATCTAGCAATTGTCTTCTAAGTTCATCATTGATTGCGTGTAAAGTTTGTTCAGTCCACAATCCACGCATTATTGGTGATTGATTGGTCACAATGCAGATTAACCAACCATTTCGTCGTAATGTTGCAATAGATTTTCCAGCACCGGATAGCATTTTTACTTGGCTTGGAGAATTAACATATGTGGAATAGCCCACATTGAGCACCCCATCTCTATCTAAAAATGCTATACCCCCATGAAAATGTTGTTCATCTAGGTTTGATCTATGAGGTGTGATTTGAGCAATAGCACCTCGCATAGTTTCACTCAAAATGTTCTCCATCAAGTGTTTTGTTATACTAAACAAGTAAGTATTGAAATGTAAGTTACTAGAGGTCTGCTCAATGCTGATGAGTCCATCTACGGCAACACTGCTTGGTGTCATAGGCATGACACTACTGGCAATTAGTTGGTTTGGGCGAAACAGTTCAATGACCCGCATCGCTCAACTGGCTTGGGTTTTTGTTGGACTATATTTCTTCAATGATTCATTTAGATATCTTGAACATGACGATGTTGTTTTGGTGATAATGTCTGCTCTAACATTGCCAATGGCCTTGGCAATTGCATGGTGGGAAGGGCAAGAAACTAGCGATGATACTCGAAAAGCACTGAATTGGGCAAGAGGCGCTGTTGCATTCGCCGGAGGTCCCTATCTTCTGATCGCTCATATGCCGTGGTTGAATGTGTTGGCGATTTGGGTAGTAGCCTCACAATCAGCTTGGATGCTACGATTTTCTGGAGGACAAGATGTCCAATTGGGAGAAACATGGGTCAATACTGATGCAGGAGTGGTCACTTGGGAAGCCTGGGAGGGTAATCGCTGGTTTAGTGCAGAAATGATTGGTGAATATCCAATACATACAGAATTGATTCTAGCAGATGGCTCGATGATCGGGATTAATTTCGTTCTCGCATGTACGGCTCTGCAATCCTTGGTGGTATTCATTGGTGCGATTGCAGTATTGGATATTGATTGGAAAAGACGTCTACGCGCATTATTTCTTGTAGTGGCAACAATACATATTCTCAATCTTTTCAGAAACGCAGGATTGATTTGGATACACTTGACATATACAACTTGGGAGTTTAATGGACTTTCAGTATTTGACTTTGGCCACGCCTATGTAGCGAGAGCAGTTTCCTTATTTGCCATGTTTTTGATGGCCTTGATCATGTTTGATATTTTACCAGAATTACACAAGCATATTCTCCGTCTTCTCAAACCTTTAACCGCGAGGAATAGTAAATCGATTCAAAACAGTTTTGAATCTGAATAAATCCTGTAGTGGAATAGATTAATAGGTTTTGCATGTGACCAAAAAGTATGGATGCAGTCAAGCGTTTCCCATCAGCACTGATATTGGTCGTTCTAATCTTGTCTAGTTTATCTCCACTATTAGCCCAGTCAAGTGCGGAGAATTCTACTGGAATTGAAATTTTACATACTGCCATTAATCCTTCTAATAACAATACATATTACTTGTTGAGTGAGGGTTCATGGTCAGATTCTGCAGAAGCAGCACGAGGATTAGGTGGATTTTTAGTCACTGTAGATGATAGTGAGGAAAACGATTGGCTCTTTGATACATTTGCATCCTTTGATAATCAAACAAGGCATTTGTGGATTGGATTATCCGATACCGATGTTGAAGGAGAATTTAATTGGCATGATGGAACTCCATTCTTTTACAGAAGTTGGGGTGAAGGTCAGCCAGGACAAGGTGGAGATGAAGATTATGTCCACATCACTGGAACAAATATGGGAAATATTCAGCCTGGTGATTGGAATGATTTAGAAGATGACCCACAATATTTCCCTGTTTATGGGGTTGTAGAAGTTGGCCCAGGTGCTGATTATGCACTTCGTTTTGACGGAATCGACGATTATGTTGAAGCGGAAACAGATGCACAATTTGACCTAAATGGTTCGTTAACTATTTCTGCTGACGTTTACCCATATACCTCAAATGGTACTCAATTTATTACAATGCTTGGAGATTATGGCTATGGGATATATCTCAACAACGGCCTTCTCGCATATGCTGACGAATATTCACTATCCAAGCATCCAATGACCGATGTCAATGTCACAGTACCAACTATGCAATGGTCAAATGTTGCAGTTGCATTAACAGAAGGATTGGGCGGTTCATTTTTCATTGATGGTCAATTAGTAGGGTCGTTTGATGCTTCACAAAGTAATATTCCCGCTGGTGATTTTGGTTCTAACTCTTGTTTTGAATCAGGTTCGGCTTGTGATCAATTGATTATTGGTAAGATGGGTGCTGGATGTGATTGTAATTACTTTGAAGGTCTAATAGATAATGTCAGAATTGACGGAGTTGATTATTCAGATTTGAATAATACCACAGATATAAATAATGAAACTGGCAATGAAACTGAGCCTGGTAATGAAACCGAAAATGAAACCGTAATTCAAACACTTTCGATTTCAGAAATAAATAATGACACAGTTTCTATTTGGGGATTTACTGAAGGTATTGGAGATTTAACAGTAGATCAAATTGGTAGAAACGGAACAATCCATGGCGCTTCATGGGTAATGCCAGATGGAACAATAGTCGCTCAAGCCAAGGAATTGTTGAATGGAATAAGTCTCAGCAATATCAATGCAAATGCCGGAGATCATTTACTCTATTTCGTAACCCTGCCAGAATATACAAGGTCATTTGACCTCTCTATGTGGTCTTGGTCCATTAAAGAAGATGGCCAAACCGCTGCCTACACTGTATACTCCGGACATGATTCAGTTCCAAGCGCATGGGATCATTACGCAAAATCTGATGCAGAATGGGGCTATATGTACGACTCCATGTCATGGCCTCAACAAGGAGTTTGGTGGTTCGTATTAGTTGCTAATGAAGACATTGAAGATTTGACAATCTCGGCATACTGGGATATTGCAGAAGCACCTCCTTCACTGGATGAGATGACTCAACTAAATGATGGAATTGCTGTTACAGGCCAATCGATTGAGGGTAATTTTTGGCAAGATGATGCTGCAGATTCTGACAATGGAATTCTATATTATTACGTAAATGTGACAGAACCATTATCAGATTTGAGAATCAAAACATATGGTGGCCGAGGTAATGCAGATTTAGCAATTTCATATGGTGGTCCTCCCGACCCATTCGGCCAATTTATTGACTTTGACTTTATTCAGTCAGGTAATGACGCAGAAGGTAGACAATCTACAAGTCCAACCGAACCAGATGGTCAATCATCGAAGAAAGAAGATTGGTCAAGTGAACAAGGGAATAACGAAGAAGTACACCTGTACAACGTTGATGTTGGAACATATTATATCATTGCATATACTTATTTCAGAGCCAATGATTTTACGATTATTGCAGATTTAACCTATCCTCCAGAAAATATTAATTCAGATGATGCGATTGAATTATTTCCAGGGGTTGAGTACGGACCTATGAGTGGATATGATGGATTAAATCAGTTTTTCAAGATTGATGTTCCAGTCGGTACGGAAAGGTTAGAGGTTGATCTCTTTGACGGAGTAGGGGAGGCAGAATTATTCATGAGGCACGAAAGTGCTCCGACACCTACAACATTCGATATTAGTTCTAGCGCACCAGGAGCAGGTGATAAAATTGGATTCAATGACCCAACACCTGGCGTTTGGTATATTTTGTTAGATTCAGAATATGTATTTAGTGGAGTAAGTATTGTAGCAGACTTCAAGGATAGATATGTTTGGTCATATGACGGAACTCCAATTGAATTATTCAATGGTGAAGAAATTACAGGAATTGAAGCGCCTAAGGGTGAGCAATTATTTTTCTTCCTAGAAATTGATAACCCTGGTGAATATTTGGAAATTTCAACTTATGGGGGCGAAGGAATACTAAACTTTGAAGTTGAAGGACAAACTTACTCTATTGATTTTGATGATGGCGATTTCATATTCGATTTTGATGAAGAAGGGCGCCAAGGCCGACCTAATGGCAATCAAGGCAATGGGATGGACTTCACCTCTGAAGATATATTTGTAAAATCTAATGGAGATGGAACATCGCAAAGCATAATGATTTGGAATCCTTCAAATGGACGATTTGATATCACGTTATTTGCAGTCTCAGATATTAGCGATGTATCTATTATTGCAACTTGGATGGAATCTGAATTACCTCCAATTGACCCACCGATTGTCGAACCAATAGTAGCAGAATCATGTAAAGAATATGCAGGGATTATCTTTAGAGAAGGTGATACAAATGGAGACGGAGTCGTCTCTTTAAGAGAATTTGAAGTAATAGACGGAGATTCAGGAGAAACTAATTTTGATGATGTAGATCTTAATTCTGATGGTGAAATTGAATTTGCAGAAGTTGTACAAGAAATTTGTAGTTGCGATAATGAATTATTCAGTAACTTCGAACAATTAACAGATGGAGGCTCTAAAGTTTCAATGGAAGATTTCAGTGCATTGGTATGGGTTAATCAAAATAACTTCCTAACTATGGATGCTAATGATGATGGATTTATTGACTTTGAAGAGCTTGAGATTGCATCATTATTGTGTGAAACTACATTTAGTGCATTTGATAGTGATGGAGATGGAGTTGTTGATGATAAGGATGCATTCCCTAACGACCCTAAGGAATCAATAGATAGCGATGGAGATGGAGTTGGTGATAATGCTGATTTCGCACCGAGTGTCGCTAATGACTTGCTATATGCAACTGGTGGAGCAGTATTACTGGTACTTGCCGGATTATTGCTCTTCTTCCTAAAGAGCGGTATGGGTGGCAGTGGATTAGTATCTGAAACAAATCAACACTGGGATGAGGATCGCCACAATTTAATGCAAGATGAAATGCTCGGAATGAATGATTCAATCGACAAAGAGATTCCTCAATTGGATGGAATTGATTCTGCAAATCCAATAGAGCAGATAGATCCAGTAGTATTAACGCCTTTTGGTGAACAACCTACAAATTTTGAGCCACGAACATCTGCTGCTCAAAACACTGCAGCATCTGAAGCCTCAAATGAACTATTAGGGGTTAATTCGCAGCAACCAGCGCAGGATATGAATGATATATCTGGCGTTCTAGATGACTTATTGGATTGAATAGATTTCACTCAAGGCGTTTTCCGCCAATACGAATTTCTGTCTTCAATGGCATTTGCTGTTCCCATGCAAATTCCTTGACAATTCTCCAACCTTTCTCTGAACCTTCGTAATCTTTGACTTCAATAATTTTGTTTCTTGTATTTGCCTTGAATGCAGCGACTGGTTCTGCATTCTTGAATACTAGGTATGCTGAACCAAATCCAAACTTCTCTTTCAAAATACCTGAGAAGTATGGTGCGATTGGGTCGCTAGGGGGTAGAACGAAATCACGAATTGGAGGAATCATATTCGACTTTTCAAGAAGTTCCTTACGACCCCAGCAGACTTCATGCAAGTCTTCAATTAGGAATCCTTTGATCAGAGTTCCATCCTCTTCAAAGGAGTTCAGAATCGCTTTCAATTCTTCCGGCTTGAATGGAGTTCCTGCTAAACGCAGTAATTGTTTCAATGTAATAACTGGGTATTCCGCGACAAGTTTTCGTAAATATTCTCTCCGCAATTCAACACGATCGACATCCTCTCTCTGAGTGACAGTTCTATATCCGCCTCTAAAGTCTTGTACGATATGACCAGATTTGACCAGCGGTTGCAATAATTTTCTAAATTGTGATTGGGTCAGTGCATGTCTCTCTTTGAAGATTTTGGGGTCCGAATTGACAGAGAAGAATTCTACAACATCCCATAATTCCTCATCAGGTGGTAATCCTCTAATTGTCAGCAAATCTTGGAAGTGTTCGTATGTTGCCCAAACCTGATGGCTTCGCATATTGATTCCTTGGTGCAGACGGTGTGCACTCGCCATGCTCTTAAGGTCAACACGGTAAACAGAAGCCCGCCCTCTTAATGCGAAGTCATCTCTAACTTCGGGAACATTTCTCAGTGCAGCAATTTCATTTTCTAATCTTGAGTCCTGGTGTAAGTTATGCTGGTGGAATAGTACTTTTTCTGCAACCTCTCTGGGTTGGGGGTCAACAATTCCACCGCGAATCATTCTTTCACCAGCTACTTTGAAGCCGATTGCTTCAAGTGATTTTCTAGTATTTTCATCAATAGATGAAACAGGTTCACTATTGAAATTGGATAATACCGCAACATCTACTAACTGGTCTGAATGGTTTTCCAGTAGTATTCTAAATGCTTCACAGAACTCGTCTAGGTATGCTGTTGGAACATGTAAGTCCTTGATTTCGAGATAATCATTAACTTTGAACATCAAAACCTTGCCCACAGGGTCAACTCCCTTGAACACAGGTAGATACCAACCTCTGTCCAGTACACTTCTAACCTCCCAAATAAATCTAGAAACATAAGGATCTGATTGTGTCAAAATTCTCATAGTTCTATCTTCTCTTCTAGGCCGTTTTAGTAATTGGACTTCGTCTGGCATGCAATAAAATGCCTCAGGGTCTGGAACCAATGCCATAACCTTAGAAATACGCCCTGACTTTTCTAGATTCATCAAGGCAACAGTCAAATCTTCATACGAGCGAGTGACATAGAATCGCAGTGTATTTGCTTTAACAGGACCCATTCTTCCTATGACATCAACTAACGAATCCTCGAAGTCCATTGTCTCGTATACATCATGTACGCGATGGAATAGAGATAGTCTTCTCCGTCTCCCTATAACATCCTCAAATTGTTTTACTACCATCATCTGGCGCTCAAGATTAGAAATTGCATTTTTCAAATCTCTTTGAAGAGGTTTGAAGTCATCACCCTTTGGATAATTTTCTAGTAATTCAATTCTAGTAATATTCTCATCGATTGGAACTTTGCTCAAGATTTCATCTTCCATTGGACCAATCCATGGTTCAGGCTTCAAACCGAGTAACATCGGAATAGATTTTTTGGTAGTGTATCCAATACGATTATGCAGCAAACGACCCATAATTACATCAGAATCAAGTTGAACATCCGTCCAATCCTTAAAGTTGAAATCTTTAACGCGATATAGTAATTCTTGCTGCTTTTGGAATAATACGTGAGAATTGAAAGCATCAAAACAATTGTCATATTGTTTGAAGGACTTTTCCAAAACCATGTTTTGAACCCAACGGTATTCAACAACATCTTCGGAGCCACCAGTTAGTCTATGCTCATCAACTTTGAGAATATATTCTGCATCATCGGTTTGGCGATAGAATCCAACTGAGATAACATTCCGGGATTCGAGTTCATGGATAATTCTGTCAACCATCTCTCTAGGGAATGGCAATCTTTCATCCATTTCATCTCCAGTTTGTGGACCTTCAGAACCTAACATTTCAATTATTTTGACTCGAAGTGCTTCATGAGGGTCGCTCAATTCCCTTTCTTCCCATTCAATTGGTTTACGGCCATCAAATTTAGTAGCGTACTTGTAGGTGATTCCACGGGTATGAATTTCCCGTAAATCATCAGCATCTTCTCCACCATTTGTAGATAAGCAACCGAGAGTACCATGTATTTCAGCCATATATGGGCTGAACCACTTCCCGTCAATATCGCAACCAGTTCCGTCAATTTTTGTTATTTCTCCGGATTCAACTAATTCTTCAACCCAATTACGGATCTGGTCAAGATCAATATCTTGTAATTTTTCTTTATACAGGGGATTCTTAAATTCTCTATCCAATCCTCCACCATGGCTCATTAGATTAAATAATTCCCGTGCATTTGTAGGCACTGGTGCTTTGTCCAAGTAGTACCTTCTTAGTTGTTCACTGGATAATTCAGTTGCAAGAGAACGAGTACCTAGCAAACGGCGTAAAATTTCAGGGTCGATATCTTTGACCAAAAATGCACGAGTTTTCATTGCCATCAAGTCCTCAAATGCAGACATGTAGAGGGACATTCCCAATCTCGAAGGAACAGTAACCTTGTTGTGAACGATTCTTGCATCACCTGTTACACACAGTTCTAAGAATTCGGTCAGGCTTCTGAGATCAATATCTCCAAACATAATCTCATTCTTTGCCTCTCGCATTAACAAACTATCATCCATTGTTCTATGCTTCTTTAACAGCGCCTCAGCCTTCTGCTGGAATTGCTGTGGACTGACCTCTTCGGAACCAATCCGGCGAGGTATGATCATTGAACGTCCTGCAACTTCTCTAAATCTCTTGGTAAATATTTGAGTGTTGGTAATATATCTTTCAATTACTTCAATGTGATTATTTGAACTGAAAGCTTCGTACATAACTCCAGGATCAACTTCCCTTGAAGTTTTCAAAAGAAGTCCATTCTCATCATAAGATAATTCCAGAACTGCAATACCGTTAGTTTCTGCTAATCCTGCCATAAAGTAACCTAGAGCGGTATTGAATCCACGACCTCTACAAGTGGTTATCATGTAGGTTGGTTGCCCTCCCGATATTACTTGTTCAACTAATATTTTATTCGGGTCTGGAACTTGAAATGAATCTATAGAATGCTCTTCTAGGTGACGGGCTATTGCATTTGCAACATCTGAACCGAGACCGTATGCATCTTGTAGCAATACTCTTGGGTCCTGTTCACGGCGTAGAGCTAATGAACAATGACCGATTAAATCTAGAAGTGATTTTGACAATTCTCTAGACCTAGACCTTGCTTCTCCAGACCATGAAGGAACTGTAGGGCGATATCCTGTGACCGATTGAACATTTACTCTAGTACCTTGGATATTTGTCACCCGATAGGTTGAACCACCTAGCAAGATTACATCTCCTCCGCGTAGATTGGAGACGAATGAACCTGATAATTGTCCTAGAATCGACCCTTCTGCATTGAATACTAAGAATGAATTATCCATCGCGATTGTTCCAACGTTAGTATAGTAAATCATTCTTGAATATCCTTTCTTTCCGTATAAATTATCTTCCCAGTCTATCCACACTCTCCGTTCCTCTTCCAGCATATCAAGAACATCAATGAAATCGTCATAGGAGAAATTTCTGTAAGACCAAGCATTGGTAATTATTTCAAAGGCCTCATCAATATCAATTTCATTGATAATAACTAATCCTATCATAAATTGAGCTACAACATCCAAACAATTTTGCGGGAAATCAAGAAGATCCATATCTCCCGTTTGTATTGCTGCTTGTAATGCGGCTAATTCAAGCAAGTCATCTACGCTTGAAGGAAGGAACCTCGCTCTTGGAATGCCTCCTACATGGTGTCCGGCACGGCCAATTCTCTGCAAAGCGGTTGAGATATCACCAGGGCTTCCAATTTGCAGTACTAAATCGATTGAACCGATATCTATTCCCATTTCAAGAGAAGAAGAAGTTACTACGGCACGTAAGTGCCCATGCTTCAATTTCTTTTCCACATCCAATCTCATTTTCTTATCCATTGAACCATGATGGCCTGCAACTAATTCGCCTAGGTGCGGGCGTAGTTTGAGAACAATATTTTCAGTCATTTTTCTGGTGTTGGCAAATACCAGTGTTGTATTGTGTGCCGAAATTAAATCTGCAACCGCCTCAATATTCTTCTCAAGGATTTTCATTACCGAAAGGTCACTGAATTTTGGATCTGTGATCAGGATGTCTAAATCCAATTCTCTAGCCCCAGAGATTTTAGCGATATTGACTTTTGTACCTATACCGTCTTCGTCATCACCACTTGAAACGAGATACTCGGCAACAGTTTCGAGTGGCTCCATCGTAGCAGAAATACCGATTCTTTGTACTGGAATGGTCAGTAATGTGTCCAAGTAAGATAAAGTCAAAGCGAGATGAACTCCTCTCTTCGATGGGACTAGTGAATGTAATTCGTCAATAATCATGAATTCTACCGCATTTACAATCGGTTGAAATCTCGGAGAAGTAATTGCTATTGCCAGCGATTCAGGAGTAGTTATCAGTATGTGAGGGGGATTTCTGAGCATTTTTTGCCGTTCACTTTGTGGGGTATCACCAGTTCGCAATCCAACCTTTACCTCTTGAGTCCCATCTGGCAAATAATTATCGTATATTTCCTTCAGAGGCCCGAGTAAATTTCTTTGAATGTCATTAGCAAGTGCTTTAATTGGAGAGATATATACGCAGTAAACCTTTTTCTGTAATTTCTTTTCAAGGGCTGCTCTTACTAAATTATCAATCACTGTCAAGAATGCAGTCAAAGTTTTACCTGAACCTGTTGGTGAACATAGCAGTAAATGCTCTTTAGCCATAATCGCAGGAATTGCCAATTTTTGCGGCCTTGTGAAGTCATCAAACTTATCTTTGAACCAGTTGCGAACGGGTGGACATAATTTCTCCATCAATTCCTCTTTGCCTAAAGGATTCTCAATGTAGTGTATGTCCGCCATTTTTTTAGCCTACCCGATGGGTCGATTGCGGGGTGAAGAGCCTATCAATGCTTCGCTTATTAGAAAATACAAAACATCACAATAATTGGTTTTACTTTCAAACCAATTGAAACATTTTTTTCACAAAAAGGGGCCATTGTAAGCCATTTGGAATCTATTCGAAAAATCAAGCAACACCCAATCCACCTTTTTTCCACCGATTTACAATTTCTGTATCTTCCTGTTTTGTTGGATTCATTAATAGCGATTTGTTTGCGCTTTCTGGAATCGCTATTTCGTACAAGGCATCAGTTGGGCAAGAACCGATACACGATAAACAACCTACACAATTGCTTTCAACTACAATTACAGGTCTTTTGCTATGTTTTCGACCTTGTGGATTTACCGCCAGTGGCAACAATGCTTCAAATGGGCAATGAGCAATACACAGATCACAACCGGTGCAATCTTTCTGCGTGATCGCTACCATCGATTGGCCCATGAATACTACCAAGTGTCCATCTTTCAAAAACAATACCTATGCTAGAGCCAAATTATTGTCCATTAAAGCATAGATTTCTTTGCAGTTGTTAGGTGAGGTTCAAAGGCTGGAGACACCACCGCCCAATTGGTGAAAACTATGGCTGATGCAGAGGAAGGTCGTCTAGAACGTCTAACTGGGATGCTAAAGCGTCGTGGAATCATTTTACCCGCGTTTGAAATACACGGCGGAGCGAAGGGGTTGTATGACTTTGGCCCAGTCGGTGGCCGTCTTAGAAATAAAGTAAATCAAGCATGGCTTAATCATTGGATTTCTATGGGCAATATAGTCGAATTATCTTGCCCTACAATTACACCATATGCTGTTTTGGAAGCCAGTGGTCATGTTGGAGAGTTTTCTGATTTTATGACAAATTGTAACTCATGTGAAGAAGCAAGTCGGGCAGATACAATTCTCGAACCACATCATCCGAATCCGGATTCTCTAACAAAGTCAGACTTGCAGCAATTGTTGAGTGATATTAATCCACAATGCCCTGCATGTAGCGCTAGTGATTGGAGTCAAATAGAAGCTCAAAATTTGATGTTTAACACCACTATTGGAGCAGGCAAATCTGGTAGACCAGGTTTCCTTCGTCCAGAAACAGCACAAGGTATGTTCACATCATTCTCTTCATTGTACCGACATAACCGTGAGAGATTGCCATTTGGAGCGGTACAAGTGGGTAAGGGCTATAGAAATGAAATCAGCCCTCGCCAAGGTATGATTCGATTAAGAGAGTTTAACATGGCTGAATTGGAATATTTCATTGATCCTGAGGTTGATCTTGAACATGATTTTTCACAGTGGTCATCTATACAGATGAATTTGCTATCAGAAAGCGATGGCGAGATTACAATGTCGATTAGCGATGCTGTTGCGAAGGGAATAATTCGCCACCCAACCGTTGGACTATTCATGGCAAAAACATTTGATTTCCTGAATAATATTGGGATTGACAGTTCCAAATTGAGATTTAGACAGCATGAAAGCGATGAAATGGCTCATTATGCAAGCGATTGCTGGGATGTGGAAATACTTGGTTCATATGGTTGGGTTGAATGTGTTGGAATTGCCCACAGAGGTTGTTATGATCTTGAAGCGCATGAGAAAGCAACTGGAAAAACACTTCGAGCACGTCGTGAGTTTGATCAACCAAAAATCGTAGAAATTGATGGCTGGACTACTGATGGAGCAACCGCTGGCCCAGCGTTTAGGGCACTAGCAGGTGCTGTCAAAAAGGCTGTACAACAATTACCTTCTGCATGCGAATTCCCTACTCAAGTAACTTTAGAAAACGGAGAGTTAGTAACTGTTGACTCAGCGCATGTAAAGCGTGTTCAGATAACTGAAACCATATCTGGAGAATGGTATATACCACATGTTGTAGAACCTGCTTTTGGTATTGATAGAATCATTTGGCACTTGCTGGACCACGCTTATGATGAATCCGGAAAGGATGGCGAAGAATACGTTACTCTAAGATTGAATGAATCTATCGCACCTGTTGATTATTGTGTATTCCCTCTATTCGAGAAAGATGGGATGGGCAAATTAGCAAACGAAATTCATCGGTTACTATGTTCTAAATCTGGAACTGTTTCTATCTATGATGCTAGTGGGTCAATCGGAAGACGTTATGCCAGAGCAGATGAAATCGGAGTTCCGGTCTGCATTACAGTTGACCATCGATCATTAGAGGATAATACAGTTACTCTAAGGGATAGAGATAGTGGCAAACAATCAAGGATTTCTATCTCAGAATTGTGAATGTTGAATAACCATCGGTGATGGCTGTATGTTATGGGTCAAGTGAGTGATTGGACTGAACGTCACCGTCCGGTTACCGAAAGGCAATTGGAAGGTAATGAGGTCCAACGCCGTAAAATCCGTAAATGGTTGGACGATTGGCAATCTGGCACACCTAGTAAAAAGGCACTACTCCTAGTGGGGCCACCCGGTGTTGGAAAAACAAGTGTCGCAAGAGCAATAGCAGCTGATATGGGCTGGAATGTGATTGAACTCAATGCTTCCGATGCAAGAAATGCTGCTGCAATTAGAAAGGCTGCAACCCAAGGTTCAACACATCGTTCTTTATTTCACGACCCGAATCTGAAAAACCAAAGAACTCTGATTTTATTGGATGAAGTCGATCATCTATCCGGAGGTTTAAGAGCGGTTAACCAAGAAAAGTTGGAAAAAGCCATGATGGGAGATGAAATTGGCGGTAAGGAAATAACTTTCAGTGGAGATTCTGGTGGTAAGGCTGAATTGTTGAGATTGCTAGATGCCACCATGCAACCAGTGATTCTAGCGTGCAATGAGGAGATGGGATTGTGGGGTAAAGGTTCCACATGGAGAAGTACTAGGGATCGCTTTTCAAAGCACTTGCAAAAAATAAATTTTGAGAGAGCCAGTGATGAAGCCCTTAGAAGAATTGCAAAAAGAGTACTGCGTGAAGAGAAAATTGAATTCGATGATTCTGCGGTTGAAGAACTGGTTAAAGCCAACCCAGGGGATCTACGAGCATTAGTTCGTGATCTGCAGGTAGTTTGTGTTGACAAAGAAGTAAAACTGACTACTGACACTATACGCATGCAAATCGCCGCAGGTCAGAGAGATATTTCGATTGAAGTATTCCCTGGCTTAGATACTTTGTACAGGAGTCGAACTGCTGAAGAAGCATCATCTATTTCTCGCTCTATAGATAAGTCACCCGATGATTTGATGAATTGGGTGCATTGGAATAATGCATCTTTGTTTACAGATCCTAAGGGGATTGTTAGAGGTGCCCATTCCTTAGCCCAAGCCAATAAAATGTTTTATGGCAGATTCTTGAATACAGCACATCGTTCTACTTATTGGTGTTCAAACCTCAGTGCGCTATCGGCCAGCATAGCCAATCCGACCTCTCTAAGTGGCCGCATTTTTCCGTCATACCCCAATTATCTGCGCCGTGGTAGTTCATACACGCGTCCAACAATTATTGATAGATTGGCTAGTACATGTGGTGCAAATAAATCAACTGTTAGAGAAGAGATGATGCCTATATTATCAGTATTATTATCTGCCGAAGGAAAGGTAGGTGATGCTTCCGACTTTAGCATCTCATTAAGTCTGGGCTTTACCGCAGAAGAGCATGCTTCATTAGCAGGACTTCCATTATCACGAAGAAGTACAAAAGACCTGATTGCTAATTATAATGAAAGTCAAATCAATTTACTCGAAAAGCGTGATGATATCCAGCCATTACCTCTGATTGAACAGCAGCCAATTGAGCAAGTTGAAGAAGATAAATTAGTTGAGGAAAAAGTTCCTGGTCAAACTAAACTCTTTTGAATATTCATTCTTTCTCTTCCCTTTTCCATGTTCTTGGATGTAACAAAATAACAGCCGTTAGCAATTCCAAACGACCAAACCACATCAATACAGATGTAATTAGTAGGGCACCAGAGTTCATACCTGACCAAGTATTAGACGGGCCAAATTCACCAAGTGCTGGTCCAGTATTTCCTAATGATGATGCAACGATAGAAACTATGCTTTCAAAGGATTGCTCTGGCATAACGATTGCAAGCAGCAATGTCGAGATTCCAAATAGTCCAATCCATACAAAGAGCATTCCCACGATCAAACCCAATTGTTGCCTTTCCACAACTTCACCATTCATTCTGATACGATCAATGCGTCTTGGTTGAGCGATTCTAACCAATTCCCTCATCGCTACCTTGAATGCAAGTGTGACTCTCATTAATTTCAGTCCACCGCCGGTGGAACCTGCACTTGCACCAATTATCATCAACATAAATATGACAATATGAGTTGCAACCGGCCAAGGAATATAATCAGCAGAACCATATCCAGTAGATGTTGCTAGCGATACTACTTGGAACAAACTATCTCTAAAAGCACCAGGAGCGCTGTAGTCTCCTGACATCATTAATGCAATGAACACTATGAATAATGCAATAAATATGTAAAAGATATAATAACGTAATTCCTCATCGCGTAAAGCCTTCTTGTATTGTCCATCTTTGAACATCCAAAGCAGTGTAAAGTTTACTCCAGCTAAGAACATAAATAGAACTATTATCAATTCGACTGCTACCGAATCAAAATGAGCAATGCTGGCATCATAAGTAGAAAAACCACCAGTAGGCAAAGTGGTTAGGGCGTGATTTATAGCATCAAAAGTAGATAATTTGGCGATGAATTTTAACATTAAAAACTCCGCTAGAGTTAGGAATACGTACAACCCCCATAATGCAAGTGCTGTTTGCTTAAGTTTAGGCCTTAGACGTGATAATGACGTACCGGTTAATTCAGCTCTTGCAAGCGCCATTCCACCGCCCATAACTCGGCTCAATAGCATCATGCCCAACATAATTATTCCCATTCCACCAAACCATTGGATAAGTGAGCGCCAAAGTAGAAGTCCACGCGGTTGTGAGTTGATACAATCCATTGGACCAGGTATACAGTTAGGACTCATATTGTGCGAAATAACAGTTGCACCAGTGGTGGTGAATCCAGACATTGATTCAAACCAAGAGTTGACAGCACCGCGCGCAATATCTACTAGAGTTGCACCATCTGTAAATGGTCCAACGAACATCCCCCCTAGCCAAAAAGGTAAACAGCCTATCAAAACTGCTAGTGGCCAAACTAATGCTACTGCAGCAAAGGCTTCCTTATCTCTTAGTCTCTCGCTAGTATTGGTTCTTGTCCAAAGAGTAAGCATGGTAATTCCAAGAACTAGAGAGATAAGACTAGGTATTGCGAATGAGATCAATGCTAACTCAATAGAATCCAAAAAAGCTGTCGCTATACCAGATGCAGCAAGTGGGAGTGATAAAGCAATTAGCGTCCACCCCAATATCATGCTCAATACATCAGTTCGCATTACAATCATACCTTGAATCGTTTTTCTAATTCTGCAACCCTATCTGGGCTACAGAACATAGTCAAGCGGTCACCTTTGATAATTAGCTTATCAGGGGAAGGCCTCATATTTTCCCATTTGTTGACACTGAACTGCCTTTGTATGAATGCAATTCTCATCCATTCAGGGAAATTGGCTTCAGATATTTTCAATCCACAGAATTTTGCAGTCTCCTTTACAGGTAGTGAAATACCAATTATTTCTGGAATTGTTGATAATAATGCATATGCGCCAGTAGTCTTTGTATGGATTAGCGCTAATAGATTATCAACAGCCACTCGTTTCACATCAACTGCAAAGGTAATTCCCATGCGTTGAGTAACCTTGACTAAATCAGCATCTTGTAGCATTAAACCAGTTCTTTGGACACCCATATCGCTAGCCAATAATGCTGCAGCGATACAAGCGTGGTCATCTTCTAGTGCAGCAATCACAATGTCGTGTTTAGAGATTCCAATCTCCTTCAACATTTCTCTGTCTAAGTGATCACCATGAATTACTTCGATATTATTATTAGCACCAGTTTTTGTTCCTGAGAAATCATTGGCCGTTTGTAAGTCTCTTTCAATCATTGTCACCGAAGCGCCCGATGAAAGCCATTTATCTGCAACTCTTTGGCCGATTTTATTAGCACCAATAATCGCTACCTTAGGCGCGGAAGTGAAGTTTTTTGGCTTATGTCCAAATATTTTCAAAATGTGGTTAAAACTCGAAGTTCCAGTGGTAGCGACCGCGATTTTATCGTTTGGGACAAGAACGAATTCCCCATCTGGGACGATACTCTTCTCGCCTTCTCGCTTAACACCGATAATTAGGGGTAATTCACCGCCTATGTTTTGAGCAGCTTCCTTTAGACTCAAGAAAATAACATCGGTTGCATCATTGGTAACATCCAATTCAATTACGAAGGCATCATGTCCGAAAGGTATTGCTTCTTCAATTCCTGGAGTTCTTAAACCTAAATGTAAGCGGTCAATCGCACCATCTAGTGGATTTACAACATGGTCGACCTTAGCCCACTCTGTCAAATATCCTTGTTCTTGTTCCTCAACAAACTTGTTATCCCTAACACGGCATATTGCAAGTAAATCTTTACCGCCTAATTTCTTGCTGGTATGTTCTGCTAAGATACATGCTAGCACATTTCTCTCATCAGAATTAGTTACCGCGATAAATACTTCAGACTCTGCGATTCCTGCTTCGACCAATTTCTCTCTTGAGATAAAGTCACCATGTATTACCAAAGCATCCAGATTTTGAGCATTTTTTACTGCACGTGAATCAGAATCAACTAGAACTACATCCAAATCTTCCGCTCTCAATGCTTTGGCCAAATCAGTACCGACTCTACCTGCACCACCTATTATCACTCGCATATTATCACCCTAAAGTTTCTCAGGGTACATTTTAACCTGATATGTACCACCAGTTAATTCCAAATTGGAGCCAGTTGCATAACTTCGTTCTCTTTCAATCCCACTTGTTTGTGTAACTGGGTGGTAGAAATCATTCAATTTAGTCGCGCTATCATCTGCCTCTTCAACCCAATCAATATATCCAGTTGGTGTATTCAATAACCATTTATTATTGACGACATCAACAGCACCATTTACGAAACAAGAATTACGATCAATATTATTGTCATCACACCATTGATCACTCATTGGTAGTTGAATATAGCCCCAAGCATGTGCCTCCCAACTAATATAATTTGCATCTGTTAATGCGCCGAAGACAAACCAGCCTGGTATTCCCTTGACCCGAAGCAGGCTGAGGAATGCATTGGTTTGTTCATCGCAATCACCTTGGCCGTCACTAAGACACGAAGGACCACTTCTTGCAACATTAGGGGCAAATTTGTCATAAGCAATATTTGCGTGAAGGTAGTCAAATGCAGCCCTTGAGAATGCATAAGCATTATCTTGTAATCCTTCTGGCAAACTTGCACTAATCAATTCTGCAGTCGATAGAACGATTTCGGCCTGTGAATTAATTGCGTATCCTGCAGGTGAACCTCTATTATACCACTTATCATCGGAAAAATCAATGTACTTTCTCCCATTATCTCTACTTGAGATATCGGAAAATTCTCCGCTATTATCGACATTTATTCCTAAATCCTTCCCGGATATCCTTGAATCGACCCTCATATCGTTATGCCATGAATATGATGTGGAGTGAACTCCAACTGAATAAGTAAAACTAGTGGATTGACCAGGTGCTAAATTGACT
>ENA-UZWR01000892-UZWR01000892.1-metagenome-genome-assembly--contig:-Day-1-25m-contig-892_pt1 | contig 19134 bp, 7 predicted proteins | sample MGYA00260337_ERZ794897 | MGnify/ENA metagenome assembly ERZ794897 | reverse complement strand
AACTTTTTATAGTCATCTCTAAGAGTTATAACCTCCTCTTGCAGGGCCTCGATTTGATTTGTAAGTGTCGTTTTGTTGTCAACATACAAATATCCAATAGCAATTAAAGCGAAGAACAGAACTCCAGCTATAGGATTTGTTGCAAAGTCTTTAAAATTTATAGGTAGCTTCATTTACCAGAATATTAGTTTAATAATATAACCTATAATAGCAGTGTATATACCCCACAAAGCCTTGGTTACGTTTGATTTCCACCTTTGCATTTGTTTAAACTGTTCGAGGTTTCCTAACCACATAGGTAACTCAATGTCTCTCCTATCTAATCTGTTGGTGTTCTTGTTGACCCTAACAACCAGACCCTCATCTGGGTCTAACAGTTTAACCATCAGTCTATCCAACTTGTCGTTTATTTCCTTCACGTCTTCCCTCAAAGTTTCGATGTCTTTTTTCATTAATGCTATCTCTTGNNGCGGTTGTTGCCATATCAATTTATAATCACTTATTTTTCCAATTGTTTACTTAGTCGTGGTAGTAACAATAACCAGATTTATTACTTGTTTGCATCTTGCATCTTTTGTCGCCCTTCTTAATCTTCTTACACTGAGATTTTTCTCCGGTTTGATTTTGCTCTGCCTTCTCGTGAACTGTACAAAACAACTTACCCTCAACAACCTTAGTCTTACATCTTTTCCCACTTTTACTTACAGCAGAACAAACCCCATCTTTTTTACTCTTCTTCTTGTTGTCTTCAATAACAGCCTTGTTTTCCTCTTCTTTTTGTTTTTTCTTTTCTTCTTTTTTTATCTTTTGCTTCTTCTTAGTCTCTACTTTCTTCTCTTCTTTTATCTCACCTTTAATAGCTTCGATATCTGGATCTTTTATACCAAGATCCCAAGTGTTTTGTCCTAATAGTAAAGCCACTCTCTGCCACCATTTGTGAGCAGGATCCATAGCGTTATCTAGTTGTAGCATTAAATTAGACATTCTACCAAGCGGAACATTTGTAACGCCTTCAATAACATTACCAACACCAGACCAAATAGGGTTATCCAAAGTAAATCCTCTTTTAGTAAAAACACCTCTATTAAATTCTTCTGTTTGTATAGAACTATAAATCTTACGTAGTTTAGATCCGATTGGTGGAGAAAAACTAAGTAGAGTTAATAATGTGTAAGCATGGTCAGAATTAAACCCTTTGTCTCTTTGCTCTAAATATTCCATTATAGTATTCTTAACTGTACCTATAGCCTTACCACCATAACCAATACCAGTTAACCACGAATCTACCATTTGGTTTAATATTCTCTCTTTCTTTTTATCAAAATCTTCCTCATCATCGTCTCCAAGTGAGGCGTATAACGCGGATTGTAAAGCGCCAAATATTATACTTTGTACAACGCCATAATAAGCAATCTTAGATATATGTGTTTTATAGTCACCTCTACCATTTACTAAATCTCTAGTGGCTTTATTCATTATCCTAGCGTACTGCATAGGAGTGTTTTGGAATGCTAGTATTAATCTACCAAGTGGAGATGCTTGCTGCTGTGATATCATATCAGGTCTCGCTGATTGCTGATTTACCTCCGTTGTCTCTTGTAGATCTAACCAAGCTTTAGCTTCAGCTTCTTTGGTAGTCATCCCTTGCTTTTCATATGTTTTAATTCTATTTCTATAAAAAGTAGAGCCACCCATGGCAATAGCAAAACTATCCGCTATCTGTGTAGGTGTAAATCCTTTTTTAAGCAACCACGCTATAGCTGCCTTAGCTTTATTATCACTACCAGCTACCGCTTCAGATAATTCTGCCTCATTTACACCTCTTTGGTTACCAGATCTTCTTTGTTTTAAATAATCAGAATTAAATATATAAGAGAAGTCTCTCCAAAACTGTGGTTGATTTGCAAATGCTGCAGCTGCTTTAGCTGGATTGTTGTCAGTCCAGTTCATATAGTTTGCGGCAGATATAGTTTGCAATGTAGCAGAACGTAAGTTCAAGAACATGATTGCACCAACAGAGTTGTTTGTCCAGTTCATAAAGCCATTTACTAACCTACCACCACCCATTGGTCTATTTCTACCAGTTTCCATACGATACAACATATCTTCTAGAGCCTCTCTAAACTTAGAACCATATATAGCCTCTATTTTATTTAGATTTGTCTTAGAAAATATCATGTCTTTGTTCTGTATCCACTCAGCAAGAAAGCTAGATCTTTTATCTCCAATCGCGCCATCACTCAACAAGTCAGAAGCAATGCTTTCAGCTAACCAATAGTCTTTGGGCTGTGAATAACCATCTTCTTTTTTAGAAATCAAACCTATAGCATCAGCGTAAGCCTTCATCTCAGGGTTGTTTTCAATAACACTAGTTAAAGCTGCTAAATCTCTTTTTGACAAACCAGGAACTTCAAACCCAGCTTTGTTCCAAAGATAAACCCTCATTGCTTGGTCGTTAGTATAATCTAAGCCTTCTATATTTTTGTTAAGTTTTTTCTTAACATCAGGGAATTTTTTGTTTAGATTTTCAAAATCGTTTGCAGCTGATTGTTTTGATGCGTTTAATTCATTAATACCTCTAGCAAATGGATCTATTAAAGCTTTCTTGAAAAACGCCATATCTGCTTCTCCTTTTTTACCTTTACCTAAGAAGTTGTATAATAATCCTTGGAAATCTTGAGCGGACGCTGGTATAATAGATTTATACTTTGTTTTTTGACCTCGTAATCTAGCTTGAGCGTCAGAGAATTCTTTTATAGATTCAACACTAGTTGTTGATTCTAATATATCGTTGAATTTAGTGTTAATTGATTTACTAAATTGTATTTTAGCTTGTTGAACTTTAGACTTAACATCGAATTGATCTAACATGTTTTGTACAGCCTGCACGTTCTGCAAAGCGTCATCAGCAAAATAAAAGTCATTATAACCTTCACCAACCTTATCAGCCATCCAAAGCGCTTTAGACTCAGGTGTTGAATTAGCTAAACCAGTAATGTTTTCTAAAGGTATGTTTAACCCATTAGCTTTTAAAAATTCAAATATAGCTGGCGCAGATTCAGCTGGTCTAGCTGTCAATACAAACATGTCTTTGTTACCAAACTTATTTTGCAATTTCATTGCTTTGTTAAACAATGGAGCGGTTTGTCCTTCAACAACTTTGTTAAACTCTGAAAAATCAAACGTTCCACCTTGATCTAATATGTCAGCTCCTTCGCTAGCAAACTCCTCAGCGTCTAATCGTCTGTTCTCGTAACCGCTAACAAAGTCATTCATTTGTTCTGTAAGTTTAGTAGGCATTGCATCTTCTTGACTTAGATTGTCAGTATTAACCTCCATAAACCTATTACCAAACATTTGTTTAAAACCATCTTTATTGCCCTGAACCGACTCGTGGTTTTTTTCTACTATTTTATCTAACAAAGATCTTTCTTTCCTTGCAGCGTTTCTTTCTAATGCCACCGGTAAAGATGTTTCAACAAACATCATGCTAACGTCGTATCCGTCAGCTTCAAACTGACTAACTAAATTCTGCATAGATTTAATAGAACCACCAGTACCATCAACAACAACTCCGTTACCATCGCCCTGGTATTTTGTCATCTTTCTTTTAGCAATACCCCTGGCTTGGTGTTGTAGTTTACCCAAGGTACTTCTTTGTTCTTTAGTAAAATCATTCATGTTCTCTGGTAAACCATTATTTTTCTTTAACCATTCTAAAGATATATCAGAGTTTACTATTTTAAATCCTTGATCTTTTAAACCCAACTTGCTAATAACATTACCTTTACCACTACCAGCCCCACCAGCTAAGAATATAACTTTTCTACCAGGTTTTGGTGTTCCGTCTGGATTTGGGACCTTAGCTCTAACACCAGATTTAGTTGTAGCTAGAGTGTCGTCAAAATCTAGAACCGTAATGCCTTGAGCGGGATTAACTGTTCTTGCTTTGTTTATAGCTTTGCTGAACACATATTTACCGTCTATATCTTTAACGTATTTAATTCCCGATTGTGCACGTAAAACATTTATATCTTGCTTACCTTCAAACACATCAATTATGGCTTGCTGTGCTTTTTCAATGTTTAAATTATTCACGCCAAAGTATTCGGCAATAGTTTGTTTTGGACCTATAAGTTTATAACCAAAAGGATTTACGCCAGCCTTCATTAATCTATATATAGAAACAAAACCACTAGGTAAGAAGTCTAAACTACCATCTAAAACTCTAGGAACAACATTGTTATAAAAATCATTACCCATGGATTGTTTGTATTGACCACCCGGGTCTTCTACTTCTAATAATGAAATTTGTGAATAAGTAGCTCTTAGAAGTTTAGCGCCATCTTTCATGTTACCGTCAAAAGCAGAGCCCATCATAATTCTAGCCATTTCCATTTGAACAGCGTGTTCTTCTACTCCTTTTTTGTTTGTTATTTCTTTACCATTTTTATCAACAGGATACCCTATAAGCGGAGCGGATTTTCTCATGAAATTGTTTTGGTCAATACCAAAGTGAGTAAGCACTTCTTGAAAAATTTCTTTACCTTGTTTTTTAGTATGCTTACTTATGTCGTTAAAAAGTTTTATTAAAAAATCTACCTTACCGTCGTCAATTGTTAAATCTAAATTCTTTAAACCTTTAAACTTGCTACCACTATGATAATACAATCTTTTAGGTCCAACTTGATCTGCTTTTTTTACAGCTTTTATTACGTTTTGTTTATTGTTTTTCTTAGCAAATTTTTTAATAACTTTATCAAAATAGGCTTTATCAAAAAATGCCGCTCTTTTTATACCACCTGTTAAAGCTCCACTCATAAGATCGTAATATTGAGGGTAACTTTCAAAAAAGTCTAACAGTTGATTAGTGTAAAATTCTTCATAAGTAATATTATTTTTTATGTCTTGGTAGCTTTGCATGCCTCGCATATTTATAATTTCTCCTATAATCTTACCACCTTTTTCTCTCTCTAATAATACTTGTTGTTTTGGCGCTAGCTTATCTTTAGATACTAATTTTTTTGCGTCTCTATATCCTTTAACAGCTCTACTAAAAGCAATTTTACTTTGTGCAGCTGTAATATCAGCTGTTTGTTGTTTTATAGCTTTCTTTTGCTCTACCGGAGCTTTTTTAAGTTTAGCTTCTTGAGTTCTTTGAGCGGCGGATAACGATGCATTTATAGAGTATACCTTAGCAGCACCTTTTAACAGCTGACCAATATCTCTATTGTATATGTTTTCTTGACCTTTAGGTGTTATGCCTATATCTTGTTTAAATTGTTCTACAACCTCTGATGTTGGGTTTCTAAACTCTGATTTTAATCTTTTAACTGGAGTTTGGCTTGTTAAACCTAAACTTCTACCACCCTTAGATGTTATCCTCTCTTTATAAACATCAGGATCTTTACTTAGAGCCTTTGGATCAGTATAATTTTCGTAGAAATAATCTAATGGTAAACCTTTTAAGCCAATAGCAATTCCATAAGCATTTCTAGATACCTCTATATTTTCACCAACCTTATCTATATCAGCGGTCTTATCAGTTATGTTATATAACGGTAACGTTTTAATAAATCTTTCCGCGTTCTGTCCAGCATTAAAAAATCTTTGTATATTTTGAGCTTCAGCTGGCGCTGGCATACCTTCGGTATACTTTGTAACAGCCGCTAAATTAGCACCGCCTTCCATTATTTTCTTAGCAGGAATATCAAACACAAGTTCACCAACTTTACCAGCGTATCTTGATATTATATTCTTAAAGTTGTCCCCAGGTTTTACTTTGACTAAAGACTTTATTTTATCAGCAACTCTACCTACCGTGGCAAAACCAAGTATATCTATTTTTTGAACAAAAGTATCTTCAAGGTTTGTAGTTTTACCAGCGTCACCTTCTACCTGTCTAGCTTCTTTAGCGTCAGTACTAGTCGTCTCCCCGTAAAACTCACCTTTTGCGGCTTCAAATATAACAGCTTGCTTAGGTGCAATATTACTGTTTACGTACGTCGAGAACTTAGAGGACCTTGGGTCAAACCTTTTTAAAATACCTGGTAGATATTTTCTTGCTTCTAAAATAACGTTTTCCCTAGCAATATCACCTTTTCTAGTATCGTACTTTAACGCTTTTATAGCCAACAAATCATATTGCTTGGTTAACTCCTCTTCAGCAGCGGCTTTTTCTGAACTAGTCTTTTTAGGGTTATTTATTTCTCTAATTAGTTTTTCAGGTGACTTAGAACCCATTACACTAGAGTCTCCTTTACCGTTTTTATTTTTTCTAAGTAAAGCGCCTTTAGCTCCCTTATCCATCATTTCTTCAATGGCAATACTATCATAGTTTTTTTCTATCGAAGCGTTGTAATCTTTTATGAAATTATAAACATCCTTACCGGTATCAAAAGTGATATCTTTTAAACCTAATCTTTGAAGATTTTGCCTTATAATATCTCCGATTTTAGTGAACAATCCTTCTTTGTATTTTAAAGTACCGTCCATTATAGACTCAGACATAACAGTTATAATCTCTTCGCCAAACTCAGTATCACGTTGATAAGGTTCCATTTTTCTTATAAACTGTCTAGTGAAACCCCCTTTGTTGTTACCAATAAAATCTATAACTGCATCACCTAGTGCTTTTTGAGTTTCAGGATCCTTACCTATTGACTTAAATAAAACACCATGCAACCATTCGTGTGCGGCAACGTTAATATTACCACCACTCGCTAAAGCGTTTTCTTTGTTTACAAATATTTCAAAACCACCATCTTTATTAACAGTGAACCCACCGTAATTGTTCGCTGAAGATCTAGACACATAGTTGTTTTCAGTAATTTGATTGTCAATATTTTTTATGATACCGTTTATCTGTTCAACGTGATGATCTAGTAAAACATCTCCATCTTCTAACCCAATAGCGGCTTTGTCAGCTTCGTTTAATAAAGAAGGATCTTTTAGTATTTCTTGCCAACCTTCTCTTTCCGATTCCAACAAAGCATTGTGATCAGATATTCTGTCATTAAAAAAAGCTTGCTGTTCTTCTCTAGTTTCAAACACTTTAACTCTACCCCTAGCGCCGTCATTAGTATATTTAAAGTCTTTTATTTTACGCTTATTAAACTTAGCGATCTTTTTCTTTATTTGTTCTAACTGCTTGTCAAACCTTTCTTTTTTCTTTTTTCTCGTTTCATCAGATTCGTATTCTTTTACGATATCATCTTGTTGGTTTAAGACATCATTTTCTTGAACCGTTAAATCTTCGATTAACTCTTGTTTTTGTTTATAGCTTAGCGAACCATCTGCTTCCACCATATCTTTATCTGCCCTTAACTTTATTATCTCAGTATCCAACTTCACTAAATCCTCTTTCTCTTTATTGGACATCATATCGATATTCTCGATATTTTGAGCCATTAAAGTTTCACTTTTAGCAATTAGTTTTAAAACATCTATTTCAAGTTTTTCTCTTAACTTTGGATTCAATGACGGCTCCGCTAGCATGTTTTCTAAAGCAACTCTTTTTTCAGTATTCTCTGCTATTTTTTGTTTATAACCTTTGCCTGAGAAAATAGAAGAAACATCTTGATATAAACCAGGCATCGACATTGCTCTTTCCATAAATAAACCACTAAGAGCAGCGCCTTTCAAACCTCTACCTAAACTTATATTCTCACCTAAAACGTATTTATCAGCAACATTATTACCAAACTCTGCAAAAACCTCACTAATAGACTCTTGATACATATAAGGCACGTTACTAACAGTTCTTTTGGCAACCCTCTTACTTGTCTCGTAAACTGATTTCGAAAAACTATCAGCAATTCTCTTGAGAGGTTCCTTGGCTAAACCTGTTTTAGCTTTAAATATACCATAAGTCATTCTCTCAGAAACAACTTCAGAACCAAACGCGATACTACTAGCAAGCCACTTTTGACCTAAACTGTAGTCTGTTTTCCCAAACAACTGCCTATTGGTAAACTCCATTTGGTCGTACTTATTACCAAAAGCAGATGCACCCATAATATATATTGAAGCACCACCTGTAGCCATTATCAAACCATATTGAGGCGCGAAGTTCGCGATTGTGTGCATTCCAAAAACAGCTAAATCGCCTAAACCATCTATGTCTTCATATTGCGTTGGAGCTTGAACACTAGCATTCATACTCTTTACAAAGTTATCGAATGTGTCTTTACCAGCGTAACGCATCGCATCATCAACACCATCAATAGTGTGAATCATCTTAACTATTTCTGGCATTTTATTTGGATCATTATCGTAGAACTCAAACAACAAATCTTCAGGCAGCTCACCAACAGCATTAATAACACCCTCTATACCACTAGCCATATGAAGAGCAGATGTTCCAACCCAAGTAGCCGCGGCGGTAAGGTTATGACCATTACGCCTCATAGCGTTCATGTAGGTAGTGATGTCTTCTCCTTGTTTGTTAAACTCAGCGTCTAAATTAACAGTGTTAATGTATTGTTGATACGTTTCATTTCTGCCATTTACTTTAGATAAGTAATCTTGATATATCTCATTGTTGACTTTTTGCTCTTTTTGATAATTAGCTATTACAGAATTTCTCTTTTGAATTATTGAATTGTATTTATCGTAAGTAAGCTGAGTCCAAGCAAATGCACCTGATTTTACTTCTGGACCCAACTCAGCTAATTCGTTGTCATACTTTTCTATGTCTGTAGTGTAACTACTATAATCTATTTTATTTAAAGCATCTACAAGCGGTGCGATCTCTAAATCTAAGGCATTTACAGAGGTTTTTAAGAAGTTTTGCTGTGCAAGATTACTTTTCATTTTTTCCGGTAAAATCTCTAAAAATTCTTTAGATTTTTCAACCTCTTTTGTGGCCCACTCAGGATCAAAAACTTGAAGAACACCTTGGTTATCTTCCATGTGTTGAGCAATCTTACTCTCCATGATCTTAGCTTTATCATCCTTCTCCATCAACTGCGATGCTGTTTTGTACAGCCAAGCATTATACTTTTCTTTATCAACCTTAGAATCGTTTTTTGGCCATAATTTTTCTGCTTTTTGTAGATAGTTTTTAATTCTACTAGCATTTTGATCTAAATTTAGTCTCTTTAAATCATTTAACAAAGCTTTATACTCAGGGTTTAAAAGGTTTTCGTTTTTACCTATCGTTCTAGGATCTAAACCACCTTGGTTCTCAAGCGCGTCAGTGTTTTGCTTTTGTTGTATGTCGTCTATTGTTTCACCATCTAGACCAACCGGCATCAAACCGCCAGGCGAGAAAGGTAAAGTTTGCTTGGGCTTCTTAAGTTTGTTTATTTCAAAGTTGAGGTTCTTTATTTTTTCTAGATTTTCTTGATATAGTAAAACCTCTGAGCTTATATTGTTTTGTATTTCTTCTGTTTCTTCTACGTTAGCGGAAAAGGAAGCCGCATTATATACTACTGATTGATCAGACACCGCCACATCATCTTTTCCTAAAACCCACTCCGCTTGCGTTTGACCCCCTATACCTTTTTTGTTAGCTTCAATTTCAGATATAACCGGGTTGTTACCCTCGTGCCTTTCTAAAACCTCTTTAGGAACATTATTGGATGGAACAACTTCCTTCACCAACACTCCTTTTTCGTCTTTATATTTACGGGTCCAAACGTTATCACCTGTTTCGTTAAACACCCACTCGCCTTTTAACTCTGGAGATTCCCAATCAACTTTTGATGTAGCCGTAGAACTTTCTTCCCCAGTGGATACCGTATTTTCTTCCTTCACCGTGGTACCCTCCGGTGTTAGGCCTTCCTTTACTTTGGGAGCTGTTGTTTCTTCTTTTTCAACCGTGGTAAAAAATTGATTTTTAAAGTCTTCTTTAGATTTACTGTAATCACCTGATGCACTTAGAGTTTTGTATAATTCATCTTGTTTTTCCGTTGTTGAAAATTGAGAAACAAACTCCTCGTAAGACTTAGTGTAAGTGCCGTTTTCAACTAAAGCGTTGTGTAGTTTTTCTGACATATTATTTTATTATATATTATCTAAAGATCCTTTTTTCACCGCCACCTCAACACTCTTATCCTCTCCACTAGCTTTTCTCATATAGTTAAACTCTTGAGCCGCTAACCATGTGCAGTATTTTGTTAGTTCATCTACAGCCGCTTCTTTTTGATCTGAAGTTTTTGGGTTTGTTAGTGTTTCTATAATTATCTCTCTATCTTCCGGCGCTAATTCATCACCAGATATAACACCATCGCTATTCTCATCAAACGAAGCTGTTAAACCTAGGTTGGTATATGTTAAGGCATTGATCTCTGGGTTTAGTTCTAAATCTTTTTTGTAGTTTCTTTTTCCACCACCTATCGTTAAATCTCTAGTTGCTAAATCTTGAAAGTTTACCTTACTACTTTCAAATATATCTCTAAAGCTCTTTTCAATACTACCTTCCACCCTACTAAAATCACTATTTAAAAGTTGACCCGTATTTCCGATTTTCTCTATAGCGTCTTTACCGGCTTTTTTAATGACACCATTAATATCGTTTTCTGACTTAGTGTCCTTCATGATAGCCATACCAAATAATGTGCTTGCTGGCATCGTTTTTCTCTCATCATTCATTATCTGCTCAGGATCTACTTCAATACCCTTGTTAGCGGCATACTCCATAGCCATTTGGCTTGGTCCGTATTCGTAATACAGCTCTCCATCCTGCCACGTAGCGGTTATTCCAAGTTGCCCAAGGTTGGCTTTAGGATCCATCACCTGTTTTAATAGCATCTGCTCGTTTGGTCTACCTAAAAAACTTAAATCTGCATTTATGTGTCCTTCGTTATAAGCCTGAGCGGTTTGCATGACTAAGCCTTTTATATTAACCACGTTCTTTTTCAACTTTTCAGTTTCTTTTTGAAGATAATTCTTTTGCTTTTTATCCTCTAGCGTCATATTCTTTTTGTTGATCAAGCTGTATATTTGGTTCTTTATAGTACGAAACCCAAGATCAGCGGCTTCGAAATGAGCGTCGTTCATACCACCTCCCTCGTCATAGTGCTTGCCAGCAGATTTGATACCATCAATAGCTAGATCAGTAACCATTTTCTCTATAGTCTTATTCATCTCACTAGCGCTTGGAGATTGATTTACGTTTTCCCCCTCAGAAAGTATAGTAGATTTCTTTGGTCCAGAAGATTTTCTAAGATTACCAGTATTAATACCCGCTGGTTTTTCGTCAACATTTTTAACTGGAGACATTTTTTTAAATGAAGATTTCATGGCAAAGCTAGATTTATCTTGCTCCTCAACCTCAATACCTTGGTACTCTTTTTCATGACTACCTCCAGGTCCATCTTTTACGTCTTTCTCGTGTTCAGCTTTATCTTTTTCGTATTGATTGAAATTTTTGTACTGATGTTTTATTTTTTGTTTTTCCGCATAAAGCTCAAGTTCTCCCGCTCTAGTCTCTGCTTTTGTTTCCTCACCGTCCTCAGCCTTATTATCTTTCGCATACACGGCGTCAGCAAGCTTAGCGTGTCTACTTTTGTTCTTTAGTTTTTTCCCCGCTTGAACTGCTTTTATTTCAGCCTTCTTTGCGGTAACTTGTTCTTGGGTTAACTCGCCAGTACCCTTAGGATTCTCCTTTGTTGCTGGTCCCATCTTACTAGCTTTTTTACTGGCTACACCGGCGATGATAGCATTATAACCATCAGCAACTAAACCACCAACCACACTACCACCTACAATACCAGCTTTAACTCCTTCTACCGTTGCACCCGCCTCAGCCTTGTGGTATGCTATAAGTCCTTCATATTGTTTATTAAATATTTCAGCGGTATCACCAGGAACCCTGGACATACCTAATTTATGCGCCGCGTTTACTAAAACTGAATCTGCTCCCATATTTGTTTTTGTTTAATTTACTTTTATCCTATTTTTCCCATCATCTGCCCACCTGTACTAAACATCTGACCAGCCGCTTGCATTTGACCAGCTGCTTGCTGACCATGCATATTTGCTAGCGAGGCGTTTGCTGCCATTTGATTTTGCTGTGATTGGGCCACAGCTGTATTTGCGCCAGTTAACTGACCCATTTGCATACCAAGCAATGTTGACTGTCTGTTCATTTCTTTTTCTTCAATTCCAGCCTCACCTTGTCTATGTAACATATCTATTCTAGATGTTTCAGCTAAAGCTCTTTGTTGGTTAGCTCTCTCTTGCTGTCCTATTGACGCAGAGGCCTTCTGTGATGCTAATTGACCTGAGTTTGCCATAGCTTGTGCTAGAGACGCTATACCGGACCCACCGGCTGCACTCTGCATACTCCGCATAATATTAGCTTGACTTTGCTCAAACATTTGTTTTTGCATATCAGCTTGTCTTGTGTCTATAGTGGCGTCCTCATAAACGTTTTCCATATTTTCATAAGGATTTGTAAACTCAAATTTTCTATATACATCTTTTTGCTTTTCAAGTTTAGCTGCCTCTTGTCTTTGAAACTTAAGGTTTTCTCTAGCAATTCTATTTTGTTCGTCTATGTTTTTTTGCGCCGCTTCTTGTGCTTTATCAGCCGACGCTTTTGCCATACCCGACATTAGAAGGCCACCGCCCACCATTATACCAGCTCCAACAATTATTCCACTCATATTATTTGTTTTTTTCTTTTATTCTCTTTTGATACTCTTTGTGCTCAAACATCTGCCACACGTCTTGCTTCAACCCCTCGTCGTACTGATCCCAATTGCACGCGAACATCTTCTCCTCTATTTCTTTTAGATCCGTTAGACCATCTGGATTTGGGTGTACTGTCACTATAACACTATCTTCTAACCAGTAACAAACTCTTTTTGTGCCAGGTTTTGTTAGTATAAAAGTAGGCGCTGTCAACTCCTCCACGCCATCCTCTGAAGAAAAAGCCACCTTACCACTCATTAAAAAAAGCGGGTTAGCAGTGTTATGTATAACTGTAAAGCACAAGTAATCTTTTTTACAAAACATCTCTCTTACGTACAATCCATCAGAAAAATAATGATTATATTTTGTTGACGTAGGATATACAACACTGTTACCTCCATTCCTCATGTCGACCTCACCCTCTAGGGCGTTAGCAAACATGCATTGCAGTTTCTCCACCTTCTCTCTATACGGTAGATCTACATCTAAACTCCACAGTTTTTGTAATTCATTTTTAGACATAATTTAATTTAATTTATATCTAATATAGTCACAGTTTTGCCTGTTTTTTTACTATTACGTTATAGAAAGCAACCTTTCCACGTCAAATCTTAAATTCTGACTAGCCGTACCCGTTTCTAGTATTTCTATATTACCAGTTATAGTGGCTGTTTGCCCAGCACCTTTGAATGTTAGCGTTATACCATCTTCTAAAGTTTGCGCGGCACTAAGAACAATAGTACCACCTCCACTAACAGCTCCAGCACCACTAACAACCGTTGGAATTGTTGTAGCCGCGTTTATACCAATACCACTAACAGTGCTAATGGTATCTAATATACCATTTCTAGATGTAATAGGAACGCTAGTGCTATTGCTTACAGCACTAGTTGTCGTTGTTGATATTTCTGCTAAACTTATTTTTAAATCACTAAACCTTACTCTATATCCATATAAATTGTATATTTGACTTTCACCATAACCACCGATTTTTAAAGTGTCACCAGCCAAAGCTAAGGCTTGTTGTTTGTCAAAAACAACATCACCGTCTTGAGCTGTGATTAATCCTTTTACTATAGTTGGTTTTTTACCAACAGTACTCATAGCTGGTCTTGCGTTTTTAATTATTACTTTTTCATCTTTAGTTCCCTCAAATAGGGTTATAGTGTCTTCGTATGTACCAACTGCGGTGTCCGCTGTAACATTAGTAGCGGGCACAACTATCATCCCTTCTTTAATTAAGTTAGCCTTAGTTGTAGGCCAACTAAAATTCATTCTGTTGTAAAAGTCTAACCTAACACCACTCCCAACTGACACAGTTTCTGAAGCTGTAAATTGGTTTGCTGAAAGACCACCACCAGTAATAGCAATAACAGTAACTATGTTGGCAAAAAACGGTCCTGTTGCTTGTATAACCTTGTCACCAATTTTAAGCCCCAGATCCTCTATGGTGTCTGCCATTGTAACTGTAGCATTGCTAGACATAACAGCGTTTGTATTACCGTTTGCTGTCATGGTTGGATATATATTTTCTCCTGGTAAATCAATAGGAGTAGAACCTATTAGAGTTGACTCGGTGTCACCAACTACTGGTTGGATAAAAGCTAAGACGTCGTTAGACGTTGGTTGTTTTATAATTCTATATGACTTTGTAGCAGTGCTAACAGAGCAAGATATCTCAAATGGAGTTTTACCTAAAGATTTTCCTCTTGATAATGTTATGTCTTTTGTAGATAAACTTCCAAGCTCAATTGTTCCGTTTGGAGAATAGTTTGATATTGTCAATGTTACGTCAGTGTATTGATATAAGACCTTTTGCATCATCAAAGAATTAGAACCCGTGGAATTATTCGCGTCTATACTACCATCTCCAAACCTAACCTCAGTATATGGAGCATGTTTTGTACCAGGTATGGCATATAAGTATATATCGTATTGATCATCATCTGTTACCGCTGGAAACCGCACTATACCATTATAACTACCACTCACTGTTTTTTCTTCAAGGCTGCTTTGTGTGACTTGGAAAGAATTGGTAAAAAAATTATAATAGTGATTATCTTCGTTTTTAATTTCTAACTTGAACTCACTATTGTCAGACCCGCTTATAGTAAACACTCTGGTTTCTCCAGAAGCGTTTATATCTGAAAAATCTAAATCAAAAACCTGTATAACTTTCTCTATCATAATTACCTATTTATTTACTACTTTCTGATATTTCCGAACCAACTGAAAACATTTCAATTTTATCTGTTGAATAATTTTCAAACTTCACGTCAGCATAATAACCAATTAGACTGGAAGAATTAACTGTTTTGTTTTTAGCAAACATAATATAGTCTTCAGCAGTGGGAGGTGTTGGGCCTAAGTTAGGATCAAATAACACCCTTATCTCGGACAAAGCGTGATCTATTCCCACCACCTCTCCAATTAACAATATGTCACCAAGGTTAACAGTCGCGAAACCACTATTGGCCACTGTCCCAGTTGAAGAATAATATGCTATGTCTCCGACTTGAAGACTAGTGTTTATATCACCGTGAATGTTTAATGTTAATATTATCATAATTATTATTTATTAATACGCACAAGTACCATCGTCTACAGTGGCTGTTGGATCGTAATTGGTTGCAGTTGCGTCAGTACAACCTAACCAAATACAAGAACCATCATTAGTATTCACGGTAGCATTGTAGTTAGAAGCAGTTGAGTTTGTACATCCATAAGTAAACGGATTACAACTACCACTGTCGTTTACAGCGTTAAAATCATAATTAAACTGCGTATCGTCTGTACAACCAGGGTTTATAACAGTCAAGCAATCAGACAGAGTGTAGTCTTGTGTATTGTTAGGAGAGTATTCAGCGTAAACAGGATCCATACAACCTAAAGTTACGGTGGTTGTGAAGACACATGAACCATCATCATGTGTCGCTGATGAGTCATAATTATCTGCGTTTACATATACGCAACCCGGTGTTTGCGCAGACCACTCGCATAAATTTAACGAATTAGTATTAGCATTTGGATTGTAATTTGTAGCTAGTTCATACATACAACCCGCGGTAGTATAAATACAAGAACCATCATCCACACTAGCGCCATCAACGTAGTTGTCAGCACCAGCATCTGTACAACCATAAAAAGCGCCAATATTAATAGTTGTTATGCTTGACCAACTTTCGTTACACCCACTTCCCGAGCAAACAGCTTTTACCCTAAAGTCGTAGTTTTCATTCTCTTCAAAAACATCATTTACAACTGTACTACCGCTTCCAGCGTCTAAACCTGTTACTAAAACCCAACCAGAGTCACTACTTTTCTTGTATTTTATTCTGTGACCTGTAGATGCGTCAGGGTTAGTTAAAGTATCCCAACCAACAGTTACTTCGGTATTATAAACTCCAAGCGTAGCGTCATTAACAAAACTACCTGTTACATTGATATAGTCAATATAACTACTACAAGCACCTATACAAGATCCATCATCTGTGTTAGCGGTGCTATCGTAGTTACATGAAGAAGCATCCGTACATCCATATACAACTGCAATACAAGTACCATCATCATTATTTGCATTTTCATCATAATTAAAAGCGGTACCATCTGTACAACCGTTAAGCATCGCTATACAATTCCCATCATCTATAGTTGCTGTCTCATCATAATTAAAGGCTGTTGAATCTGTACAACCAGCACACGAAGTATATTCACAATAAATCTGATCGGCGCCCGGCATATTTGCAAGAGGATTAAAATTACAAGCAGTAGCATCTGTACATCCCCAAATCTCCGCAAATTGTGTTGACAAAGTGAGAATAGGGCTCCATTCAGAAGTCGTGTTATTACAGATCTTTCTTACTTGAATATCATAAGCAGTGCTCTGCGTTAAGTTTTGTATTGTGTAAGTTTGGTACCATGTGCTAGTGTTGTTGGGTACGTTTATCGCGGTCCAAGTATCTAGCCCTGACACACTATACCAAACATCGAAACTAACAATAGGAGCCGTTCCAGTAACATTGCTCCAGGCAATAATTAGAGATGTAGCTGAGTTATTAGTGATAATAGAACCAGTACCGGTCGTATAAGATTCAAGTGAACCACCCCAAAACAAGCAATAATCACAGCCACCCGTACAATTAACATCAACCCCAGCGCTATAGTTATCAGCGGCACTATCACCACAATACCCACACGAAAAATCATCCGCGGTAGCGGCACTATTGTAGTTACAAGCCGCGGCATCCGTACACCCATAAACAGGAGGATAAGTACAATTACCATCATCACTGTTAGCATTCTCGCTATAATTTTCAGCAGTTGGATCAATACAACCATAAGTATACTCAACACAAGTTCCATCGTCCGTATTTGCGGTTGGGTTGTAATTAAACATGCTATTATCTGTACAACCAAGTACAACCGCTACACAAGAGCCATCATTATCATTAGCGTTCTCGTCATAATTAAATGCATTAGGATCCGTACACCCTGGGTAATTACATGAACCATCATCTGTAGTAGCGTTCTCGTCATAACTTTCAGATTGCGAATCCGTACATCCTAAAACTATGTCTTCTGTTGGTATAGTTAGCGGTGGTAGCGAACTAGCGCTTGGGTCTCCAGCTATTCTACCTATTCCTTGGAAAGATGTGTCGCTATTATTAAAGTCACTAATAACAATACCATTGTCGGTCACAGCACCTTCTTTCCCTTTTATATAGTTGAACCACTTACCCTCTTTCTCTATAAACTCGTTTAAACTACCCTTCTCTAAATCAGTTTCTATATGTGAAACGTACCACCCTCGTTTATCTTTTAGATTGTAATACTGTCCGTCTTGTAGGTTCTCATCTATTTTAGATTGACTACCCTCGTAATTTAACGTTTTAAATGACTTCACGACGCCAGGTTGATCGTTAAGTATAACATTAAAACTCGACGGAGTGTGTACACTGTAAAAAGTATTCCTATCAACCGGCTTGTTGTATAGGTTTTTTTCAACATGGTGTTGATATATGTTACCCTCTTTAAATGTGTAGTATTGATTAGCGCAGCTTAAGCCGTTCTCAGGAACAAATGATTTAAAACTAACCCAACCTCTTATATCTTCTCTGTAAGTTACTGACTTAGCATTGTTTGGATCAGCTGTTTGAGTTAACGTAACGTTGTATTCGCCTTTGTAGTCGTCATAACTACCAACTAACTTGCTATTTAACTTTAAATTATCTCTAAACCAATCCTTCATACCAGCGTCGGATATAGCTGTTAAACCGTCTTTTGACAACCTCATTACAGCTCCTCTAACTTTATCTGTAAAGTAAGCTCTATAGGATTCCGATGCAAATGATTCTGGATTAGTGGATATGCCGTATTCTCCAACAAAAGGTGTTGTCTGCCCAAGCACCTTGTCTGTCGCTATTAACTGAGGATTACCGTCGGCGTTATATAATGCGTCTTTGTGGGCTAGTATCTTCAATATCTTATCCTCACATAGCGCTATTAAGTTGCTATCTCTAGTGTGTAGTTTTTGTATACTACCGTACACTGGGTTTACATCTTTAGTAATTTTTTCAGCCTGTATAAACTGGTTTAAATTATTAATACCAGAAGTAGAGTTGTATATACCAGAGTATATTAAACCGTATTTCCTATGTTCCTCTTTGTACTCCCCCTCTAGCGTTGTTGAAGCTTTAACACCGCTAGTTATGTAGGGTAGGTTGAAAGAGTCTCTAATTCTATTGGACTCAACTCCATTACCAAAAGAATAACAATTATGCCAACTTAAAGTATAAGAACTGTTAGATATATTTTCTTTTAACACAATTTTGTTAGCTAAACCTGGGGTACCAGCTACCTCCACAAAATCCTCAACACGCGCTGTTATCTCAGAGCCATCGGGTCTAGTTATTGTAATATCGTCATTCCCAATATCAATAGGCATAGTACCTGCTGGGCAACCGCTAAGTGCAAACTCACCAGAACCACCACCGCCAATACACACAGGCGCGCTAAGAACAAGTGTTTTATTAGGGGTGGTAGTGTAACCAATAACGGTAGGGATGTTAATTAATGTGTTAGTTTGGTTGCCAACAGACACTATTGATCCTATTGGTACAGCTACTTTAATAGTATCCTTATTTAAGCGCGCTGGATTTTTCCCACTTATCTCATAGTATATATCTAAATCTGTAGACTCCTTGGGTTCTGTTTCCCAAACCGATGGGTTTTTAGGTAGTAAAGTGTCTCGTTCTACTGGTTCTAAAAACTCTAAAGTATAACCCACAGCACCAAGTCCAATGTAATTGTCAGCGGTACTGTAACTTTCTCTATTAAGATTCTTCACAGAGTTAACACTCAAACCATTCATCGCGGGTTGTTGGAACACTAAATTAAACACACCGCCATCCGCATGACCATTCAACTGCTCCAACCCATCGCTATTCTCTGTTGAATCCGTATGTTGATAACCGACTATATTTATTATGTAAT
>ENA-UZWR01002039-UZWR01002039.1-metagenome-genome-assembly--contig:-Day-1-25m-contig-2039_pt1 | contig 19382 bp, 17 predicted proteins | sample MGYA00260337_ERZ794897 | MGnify/ENA metagenome assembly ERZ794897 | reverse complement strand
CCAAGACGAATTTTTGATGCGATCCCAGGAGCAATAAATTTTTTACAATTTTTACAGAAACTGGAACTAACTTCAAAAGGCATCTTAATTTTAAATTTCAAACTAATTTTTTTAGCAATTTCAGCCTGTCTTTGAGCCAATCTAGGATTATTTTTTGCATTAGATAATGCATTGTTAAATAGAATTTCTATACGTCTTGTGGCAATCTGTTTTTTGGAGTTTTTCATTATGTATCTATTTGAGATGTTACAAAATAAATTAATAGATGCAGTCAGCGGGATTCGAACCCGCGTCACAGGGTTGGAAACCCCGAATACTAACCAGGCTATACTATGACTGCATAAGGATTAAAAAAAATTTACCTAAATAAAAATGGTTTTTTCATATTCATAAGCAAGTCTACTTGCAACAAGATGAGCTTCTAAAGATGAATCATTTATTGAAAATGATTTGTCTATGATTTTATCGGTTTCATTATTAAAATGACCTTTTTGAAATCCACCTAGTATGATACATGAGTTTTCTTCAATTTGTTCAACCAATTTATCAAGACTAGTTTTTTGACCTTGGGTTGTTAATCCAATTATTTGAGTTGGTTTGATTTTTGATATCAATTGAGGTAAGGAAGAATTTTTCATTTCCATTAGAATTTCATCTTCAGATTCAATTTTTTTGGTGAGGAATAATTTTTCCATTAATCCCTGAAATCTATGGTAAGATTTTGGTAAACGAGTGTTATTGTTAATAGAAATAACTTCATCATTTACAGTATGAATAAAGATTTTGATTTTATTTTTATAAAAGACAGGAGTTGTGCAAAGAGACAGTAATGTTAAATGTATGATATCAGGTCTTCCACGTTTAATTTCATTATCAAGTCCTTTCATAGCTCCAAAATGCCAAGAATTATCGAGTAATGTATTAGAAGAATTTTTTTTGAATTTTTTTGAATATGATGTCACAGAAGGATGATTATGTATTTTTTTAGGTATTAGTTCAAGAGATGATTCTGCTAGAATGATGTAAAGCATTTGATTATTGTGGGATATTTGTTTTTAGTTGTTCCCATGCTGGTTTTGCATTTTGTTTTGTATCTATTAATCCAGAATTGCAGAAATATTCATCAATTCTTTCTAAACGAAATGAATTACTTGAAAAACCAGAACCTCCTATGCTTTGTATATCTTGAGAGACACAACTTCCTTTTGGTTTATCAAACAATCGAGAAACGGTGAAAAATTCAATTTGTGATTCATTTTCTTCAAAAAAGTTTAAGCTGGATTTGATGAATTGTTCTTGATGTATATCATATCCATTAACAAATTCAGATGTACTCCAACTAATTTCAAAAAATGCCAATTTTTGTGAAGAAAATATTTCCAGAGTTTTTTCAAGATCACCTATAGCCTCCAGTGGAGTTCTGTCAATGTCACCAACTATATCTGTAGGTTTGTATGAGAGAGCTATAAAATCACCCATTTCTAATTGAGGAGTTAATTCACGCACACCATTTGGAACCAGGTCTTTGTTAATGACATTTTCAAGTGATAGACTATTTCCAATTTTTACATCAGGATGGTTTGATTTGATTTCCGATGAGACATTATTAAAAAATTCCACAAAGGACGGAATTGTACCAGTTCCTCTCTGTAAGTAATAATCAATGTCTGCTGCAAATATTACATAGTCTATATTTTCATATCTAGAAAGAATTGCATCTAATACTCTAACAGTGTCAGTCTCAAGAGATTTTCCAATTATTTGGTTACCCATCCATGATGGAAATGGACCCAACCTATCTGCATTAATTACTGAGAAATATAATGTTGTTTTGAGATTATATTTTTCATTTAGTTTCATCATGATGTCAGTAACACGCCAATCAAAGTTTCCTTTTTCAGGTTCCAATTGATCCCAATGTACATACAGATTTGTGCGTCCAATTCCAGATGTTGAGGCAATTTTATATGAGTTTTCTATATCAGCAATACTTGTTGGTGGGTTTATGGTATTAATCACTAGACCAATCTTTTCGTTTTGAGATATTTGGTCACTTGGTGATGAGATAGTGTCAACTGAGTCACTTTTTGTTAGGAAGTATGCAGATGAACCACCTATTGCAACGACTAAGATTACAATTCCAATAATTTTACTATTCAATAAGAGTTGAAATGAACATGTATTCTAAAATGTTGTTATTTTCTTATCCAGAAGTACATCCACTATATCCACATTCAATACAAATGTGACAACCCTCAGTTAAGACAAGAGTATTCTTACAAGTTGGGCATAGTTTTTCTTCTATTTCAGGTTCTGCCATTACATGATCTTTTCGAGGAAGTTCTTGTGGTGTAGTAACTTTGAGTGCGTCGTTAATCTGTTTTAGGATGTAGGGGTTTTTGATGTTATTTGTAATATAATCATGCAGATAGTCAGTAGCAGTAACTTCAAATGTTTTTTGAGAGTTTTCACCTGTCATGTGAAGTACCTGTTTATGTCTTGAACCATCACGATAAACGGTAATTCCTTTTAGACCTAATTCATGAGCCAACAGATACGCTGCTTTGACATCTTCGGCAGAAACATCATTTGGCATATTGATTGTCTTTGCAATAGCATTTCCAATCCAGTCTTGCCATACTGCCTGAGCCATTAAATGATCAGTCCAGTGAATATCCATTGCAGTAACAAAGATGTTCTGAATCCATTCTGGAATTTCATCAAGTCCTTTTACTGAACCATAGTTATCAGCAACTTTTGCCAATAATTCCTCACTGTAAAGACCATTTTCCTTTAGAACTTCTTCAAATATTTTATTTGTATAAAAGAATCTTCCAACAGTGACACGTTTTTCAAATACAAGAGCAAATGTTGGTTCCATTCCATTTGAACAATCTGCTAACATAGATAATGTTCCTGTTGGCGCAACAGTAGTTGTAAGAACATGTCTAACTCCGTGTTTCTGGATTTTTGTAATTAGAGCATCCCAATCATAATAATGTCTTTGTTTTGGTTTTTCATAATATCCAGCAATTGGAATTTTACCTTCAGGATATTCTGTCTTTGAACAAAGTGGGAATGCTCCACGAGATTGTGCTAAAGCAACACTTTCTTCCATTGAATAATATGATAATGCTTCAGATAGTTTACCCATAAACTCGTAACCTTCTCTTGAGTTGTAGGAAATTCGTAATTTGTATAACAAGTCTGCAACACCCATTACACCAAGACCAATTCTTCGTGATTCTTTTGATGCAACATTAATCTCTGGAACCGGATAATGATTTACATCAATTACATTATCTAAGAATCGAGTTGTCTTTCTAATAATTTCTTCATATTTTTGCCAATCAAATTCATATTGTCCATCTGCTGTTCGTTTTGTGAGATTTGCTAAATTAATTGATCCTAAATTACATGATTCGTAAGGATAGAGACTTTGTTCGCCACATGGGTTTGTTGCTTTAAGTGGTCCACCACGTGCTTTAGCAAATACATTGTACTTGTTAATTAAGTCAAAGAAAATTAAACCAGGTTCTGCACTTTTCCATGCAGAGGTTGCAATAAGATCAATTAGATGATGTGAATTGATTTCACGTACTGGACTTTGATCTCGAGTACTTCGTAGTGTATACGTACCATCTTGACTGTCTACAAGTGCATTCCAAAAGTCACCCCAAATTCCAACACTGACATTAAAGTTCTCTAGAACACCAGGTTCTGTTTTGTTAGTAATAAATTTCTCAATGTCTGGATGAGATACATCCATGATTCCCATGTTTGCACCTCGTCTCTTTCCTCCTTGTTTGATTACATCTGTAACAGTATTGATGATATTCATGAATGATACAGGACCAGAAGCAACGCCAGATGTAGATGCAACAATATCACCTTCCTCTCTTAATTCTGAATAATTAATTCCAACACCACCACCTGATTTGAAGATTAGTGCAGCATCAGATGTTGTTTTCATTATTTGTGCCATGTCATCAGGCATTCCTAATACGAAACACGCAGATAGCTGTCCAAGACGTCCACCAGCATTCATCATAGTAGGTGAGTTTGGTAAGAAAACTTGGTTTACCATTAAATCAAAGTATTCGGTAATTCTTGCACCATAATTTGTAAATTCTTTTGCTGCAAGTTTTGTTAATAGATCTTTAAAGCTAATCTTTGCCTGACCTTTTTGTGCAATATCGATATAACCATTTACTAAACCTCTAAAATGATATTGGTTGAGATAATATTCATCAATTTTGAATTTGTAATTGAATTGATCTAATTTTGTAAGATATTCTTTTGCTTCTTCAATATTTTGTGGGGTATTACCTGCTGCATTGAAAATAGATGAATCATGTAAAAGATCACCAATTCCAATTAGAACTGCAACTCTTTCAAATAACTGAGTTGGATTTTCAGTAATCTCATTTTTATTATTTCTGAAGAGATATCTAGATGCTAAGACTCGAAGACAATTAAGATCAAAGTCTTTTGAAACAGGATCAAGTGTTTTTGTGTTAAGAACCTTCATCTTCTCATCACGAATCTTTCGTCTCTCGTGTCTATACAGGATGTATGATTTTGCAATCTCACTGTGTCCTTGTTCTATCAGGGTTGATTCCACCATATCTTGAATATCTTCAACGCTTGGGGGATTTTCAGTACCAAATCCTTGAGATGATAACTTGCTTAGAACGCCGTCGGTTAGGGTTTGTGCAAGATCACGATCGCCTTCACTGGTTGCAAGTAGTGCTTTATAGATCGCAGTTGTAATTTTATCCTGATCAAACTTTGTTGTGACTCCATTTCTCTTTCGTATTTCCGCGAAAGATGACTCTATCTGTGAATTTTCAACCAATTATAATCCCCAAGAACATCTTAAACAGAACAGCTTAAAAATTCTTTGGGAATTAATTTTGCAACAATGGGTAAATTAATTTCACAACGAAAAATTTCGTAGCGTTTTATAGATTTTCATAGTGATGATTGTGAAATCAAGTTTTAGATTTTATTTTCAAAATTGATCGAAACGAATTTCGGATCAGAAAGTAGTACAAAAGCAAGAATGCTATTTACTTAAAGTTTCATGCCTAAAAATTCCTAATGGAAATTTATTTTGTGTGTTTAATTGGTTTGAATGACGAAATTAGCGAAGATGCTTTTTCAATCGCCTTTTTTATATCGTCTTCCTTGGCTTTTGGATCAAATGGAAGTTTTACAAGTAAGCCACCATCTAATGTCTTTGAGATTTTGTTATACTCAGATATAATATCACTTTTAGCAGTTAATTTACCGAGTTCAGCATAGTTTAATTCCAATCCTTGAGAATAAAGATCGCCTTCTAAGACGTCCATAATTGAGTTCTTACCATATTTTTCACTATCAAGTATAACAAATCTTGTTAATTCATCACTATCAACCATTGCAATAGATACATCAATTCCCATCTCTTGACCTTTTTTATGTGCAATGTCAACTGCAGTTTCTAAGACTTTGTTTAGAATTTCTTTTCCTTCTTTATCATCTTTATGTCCAAGTATTTTGTAAACAGCTTCTTTCAATCCAACAAGATTAAGAATTAAAGAAGAATTATTTTTTTGCATAAATTGAGTTTTTTCTGCAAGTATTGGATTTACACCACGTCTAATTAGATCAGAAACATCTTTGTTGCGTGTTGCCATTGCAGCAATTGCAGGTTTCATTAGTAAGACAAGTCTAGCTCTGAAGTAGGTTTCATCTTTACTTGATTCAAGTGCTAAACGTGGAAGGTTAATAGATAATGATCCTAATTTTATTGATGGTTCAGAAGTTTTGCTAGAGTGTCTGATTGCATTAGTTGAGGACATTCCTTTGGAGAAGGTTACATTTCCACCATGAGATACAGTTTGTGCAAGTATTTCAGAATGATCACTAACTTTTCCTTTCTCATAATCAACAACTAATCCAATTTTTGGTGCAGGAGTTGCTTTGACAAAAGTGTTGTATGCAGAGAAGATTGTATTAATTAATTTTTTATCACCTGATAATGGGACTCTAAAGGATAGTATAGTTGGAGATTTATCAAGGCTAGTAGATGTAGAAGACATTGTAAAGATATCTACAAGTGTTTTTTCAATGTCAGGATATGTTTTTGAGAATTTTCCAACTACCACAGCTAAATCATCGATTACTATTTCTTGTGATGATTCTTTTGATAATAAATTAAAGATCATTGGAAGTAATTTTCCTAGGTCGTGAAGTGTTTTTGGTGCAGGAATTCTTGTAACTCCAGGACACTTGCCTTTTAGATCAATTCCGTCATCAATTAGTTCTTTGAGGTTGAGGAATATGGTATCAGGAATTAATGACCATAAACCAAGATTAGAGATATGTAATTCGCCAGATAGGTGAGAATCAGCTATATCTTTTGGTAATGTATTTGTAAGTAGGTATTCAGCTAGAGTGTTTTTTCCACTATTGAATAGTATATCTTCAACACCATTTCGGATATTTTCAACATTTGTGAACATTTCTTGAATGTCAAATACAGGCATTCCAAGTCTTGCAAGTTTATTTCTATATTCTTCATGACCATGCTCCAATAGAACATTATTTACCATTTCACGAATTAATGAGCCGGTAAGATATGTTGTCTGAAATTTGTAGATTCTGTTTTCTACTTCCTCTGTAATTTTTTGTGATAATTCAAGTGGAAGACTTCCTTCACGTACTAGAGATTGAATGATTTTGTCAGAGTTGAATTCCTCAATGGAATCGTGTGATGTTCTGACATACATTTTTCCACTTTCGATGATAGATCTCTCTTCAATTTGTCTGGCTAGACTTAGAACCAGTTTTCCAAGATTTGTGATAGTATAACGTCTTTCAGATTTGTTTAATGCAACAAGGGATTGTCTAAGAAGTTTTCTTAAATGATAAGCAAATTTACCACTTTCTTTTTTTGATTTAAAGCCTGCCAGAGATTTTAGCTCAGAATAGGTCAAAGGGCCCTTAGAGTTTAAAATTCTCAAAATATCTATTCTGTTTGGACTAGCCATAACAGAGAAGATCATTCTGACACGTTTCGATGTTGATTGCAGACGACCATCACCTTGAGTATCATCACCCAATTCTAGATCTAGATCGTTGTCGTCAACGTCGACATCGACGTCTGCATCTATTTCTAATTCTTCTTCAAAATCTGCGTCCTGCTTCCCCATTGAATTTGTAAAGAAAAAATTAGGTATTAAGGCTTGTTGTTACTAGTACATAGATCAAAAAAGATCATTTCTCTTCAACATCTAAAGAAAATTCTGATGTAGACAAAGTGTGATTACATGATGGACATTTATTGTTGTAATGTTTTAGAACATCTTTAACAGACTTTAACATTTTCATTGCAAAGATCTTTTCTCCACATTTTCCACAAATAATTTCTACTGCCATAATAAATCAATATTTAGAAGACAATTAAAAATTAAGAAAATTTTTTTTAATAAATTCAATAAAATTGATTTACTGTTTTTCTAAGACAATTCCACGTTCATCAAAACCCATGATTTTGATAGACGTACCAATTGGTAGATCTTCAGGAGTAGGTATTTTGCCTAAAAATCCAGATACTCTGATACCTGAATCATCTAATTCCATAACAACCCAAGCATATGGAGCCAAGTCCTCAAATCCTGCAGGAGGTACAGTCATTATAGTATAAGTGACAACTTTTCCAGTTCCTTTTAGAATAGAATCTTCAAATCCTTTGTTTCCACAGTTTTTACAATAGTAAACAGTCGCAAGATGTAACTCACCACATTTAGTACACTTTCTGGCAAGAATGTTACCAGCCTTTGCTGCTTCTATAAATTCAGGTTTTGCAGACAATTTTACACACTTTGGAACACGTGAACTGCACAACTTGCTCCAGTAGCACCAAAGTTTTGTGTCAATCCGATTTTTGCGTCATTAACGGTTCTTTCACCAGATTTTCCAGTTAGTTGCTCAAATACTTCAACAACTTGGCCAACACCAGTTGCACCAATTGGATGTCCTTTTGATTTTAAACCACCAGAGGGATTAATAGGAATTGAACCGTTTAATTTAGTCTCACCGTTTCTTGCAGCTGTTGCACCAGTACCTTTCTCAAAGAAACCTAGATCTTCAGTGTCAACTACTTCTGCTACAGTAAAACAATCATGAACTTCAGCAAAGTTAACATCTTTTGCAGTAATTCCGGCCATCTTGTATGCTGCTTCTGCTGCAATTTTTGTACTTGGAATAGTTGTTAATTTTTCACGTCCTTGTAATGCTGCTGGAGAACCACCACGTCCAGAACCAATTACCTTGACATAGTCTTTTGAATGTTCTTTAGCAAATTTTTCATTGCATAGAATAACAGAACTTGCTCCATCAGAAAATGGACAACAATCATATAATTTTAAAGGACTTGCAACTACTGCAGAGTTCATTACATCATCAATACTAATTTTTTTTCTTAAGTGTGCTTTAGGATTTAATATTCCATTTTCGTGATTCTTAACTGCAACACTTGCAAGATCTTCTTCGGTTGCATCAAATTCATGTAGATATGCACGTGCCATTGATGCAAACAAACCAGGGAATGATGCACCTGCTTGACCTTCATAAAAGAAATCAGAACAATAAGAAAAGTAGGTTGTTGTCCAATCAGTACCTGTATGTGTAACTTTCTCAGTACCAGTAACTAGTACAGCATCATAAAATCCTGCTGCAACATTTGCAAATGCTTCTCTAAAAGAAACAGAACCACTTCCACATGCAGATTCAATAGATAATGAAGGACACTCAGAAATACCTAGATTACTCATAACCACAGGACCTAAATGAACTTGCTTATCTGCTACACCAAATACATTAGATATGTAACCTGCTTGGATTTCTTTAGGCTCAATACCAGCACTTTCAATTGCACCAACAGATGCTTGTAGTGTAATATCAGAGATACTATCATCAAGTTTACCATATTTTGTACTACCTCCACCTAAAACACAAACACTTTCTCTTTCCACAAAAATTTGCTGACCTAGTCCCTATAAAAATTGATCAAGTAATTTCATTAACTTAAAACATTTCTAAGAGATATGAGAAAAAAGATCCAAGTTTCTGTTACAAAATCTGAAAAACGAAATGTAACAAAATCAACTAAAAAGATTGTGGACAATTTTAAGACAGAGATTGATCAATACTATGATGAAAATGGGTTTGTTTCATTTTCTGTAAAGAGTAAAAAATACATAATTTTAGGAACAAATTCACCAAAAGAAGGAATTTGTGAATGTCCAGAGTGTCATGTAGGACAACTATCAGTCATAAAATCAAATACAACAAAGAAACGATTCATAGGATGTACAAATTATCAGAACGGCTGTAAAGCATCAGCTCCATTATTACAAAAAGCCATGCTAAAAGTTCTAAAAACTAGATGTCAAGAATGTAATTGGCCAACTGTGATTTTTAGATATTCAAGGAAACAAGAGTGGAGAAGACAGTGTGCAAACATGAAATGTAAAACTAGATCTTAAAATCAGAGTAGATGTCTGTTCGTCTATTCTTTAGTAAAGGTAATTTTTTTCTAACTTCATGAACTTTATCCAAAGAGATGTTAACGTAGCCAATTCCTTGTCGCTTTTTCATATCTAGTAAGATACGACCATAAGGATCAATTGCTAAACTTCGTCCAGAATATACATGACCTAGATGATCAGGGGCTATCACATAACAACCATTTTCAATTGCACGTGATTTGTTTAATGTTAACCAATGTTCCTCTTTCATAGGACCATTTACCCATGCAGAAGGTACAACTAGAATTTCAGTACCAGATGAAGCTAACGTTCTTGACATTTCAGGGAATCGTAAATCATAACAAATGAGCATTCCCATTTTCCCAACAGAGGTTTTTGTTGGAAGTGGTATTACTGAACCTGATGACATCTTATCAGATTCTTTGAAACCTAAAGCATCGTAAAGATGAATTTTTCTGTATTTTCCAGTTATCTCCCCTTTTTTGTTTATGATGAATGAAGTGTCATATACACGATCCTTTTTTCTGCTCTTTTCATACATTGTACCTACTATACCAATTGAATTATCCTTTGCAGATTCTGCAACAGCAGATACAAATTCTCCATTAATTGTTTCAGCTTCTTGTGCAACCTGTTTTGCTGTTTGTTTTGATGAAGTGTAAAACATCATGTATTCAGGAAAAGTACACATATCTGCACCATTTTTTGCGGCTTGTTTTATGTAATCTAGAATTTTTGGGAGATTTTTTTTCTTCTCAGTTGATGCTTTGAATTGTACAATTGCAATCTTTGACATGATTAATCTAAAAATTATGAAAATAAAAAGATAGTTTAGAGTTGTTTTCCTGCAAGAAACCAGTTCTCTTTTGGGTTTTCATCAAAGACTATAATCACATGATCTTCTTTTGTTTTTAGAATTTCAACTGCAGATTTTGTGATAGCCTTTGCAAATTCCTGTTTTTGTTCTTCAGAACGTCCAGGATATAGTGATACGTGTACATACGGCATGACTTGTGAAAGTAATTATGATAATTTAATTGGTTGAATTAACGCCAGTCATCTCTACGGTAACCATATCTAGAACCATAAGTCTCAGACTTGTTGGTTTTCTTATAGAAATAACCAACACCTAATCCTAAGAAGAAACCACCAATGTGTGCCAAAAATGCTACACCACCACCTGCAACACCAAAGCCACCTATGAAAAATGGTAACAAGTTTTGAAAGATTAACCAGAACGGCAAGAAAAATTTTGCAGGAATGTGCATCATACGCCAGAAAAATCCTAACATGACAAACGTCATGACCTTAGCTCGTGGGAACATTACCAAGTATGCACCTAAAATTCCAGCAATTGCACCAGATGCACCAACTGCAGGAATTCCACTTCCTGCATCACCATAAATGTGAATCAAGCCAGCACCGACGCCCCACATTAAATAAATTCCAATATACTTTACTTTACCAAATTTGGCCTCAATATTATCACCAAAGATCCACAAAAACAACATGTTTCCTCCAAGATGCATTATTCCTCCATGCATGAATGTTGAAGTAATCAAAGTCAGTTCAGGAATTGCAGGACAATTAATAATTTCAGCACCAGTGTTAATTCCATCAATCTGACCTGTAACACATCCAGGAACTGCTCCCCAATTCAAAAACATATTCATTGCTTCACGATTTGAAAATTCAATGAATTGACCAGTGATTGCAACTTCAATTCCAAATACTATAACATTGATAATGATTAGCGCAATGGTTAGTTTTGGTTTAAATCCTGGTGGGTGTGGATTTTCATCTCTTAATGGAAGCATAAATCAATCAAAGTTTGTTTAGTTTCTATAATAATTTTCAGGTAGATCTAAACTGAGATAATTCCTTCCTTAACTAAAAATTGAATTCCAGATGCAAATGTGTTATCATCAATTTGTCCATCAGCCCACCATGCAGCATTGTTTCTAACCCAATCAGGAATGGTTGCATTATCATTTTGTACACCACTTGCAGTAGTTGGTACTGAAATGATTCCTTGTTTTATCATAAACTCAATTCCAGATGCAAATGTGTTATCATCAATTTCACCATCAGACCACCACTTTGCATTGTTTTTCACCCAATCAGGAATGTTAACAGATTGTGTTGGTGCAGGTGTAACAATAAATGAACTACTAGTAGATACTCCTACTTCAAACATTTGGGATGCTTGGAAGAATTCATCATAGTTAGAAAAGCCTTCACCAGTCAATACTAAATTCAAAGTGTACATGCCATCATCAGGTATTGTTATCATGTGTGTAGCAATTCCTTCTATTGATTTGACACCTACAAACAGCTCAGGAGTATCACCTGTCATCAAATTGAATTGATTACCTTGTGGATCGACTAAACCAAATGCATAGATGACATCTTTTACTAAACCGCCATTATTATCAAAGAAAGAAAATTCAAATGGAATTTCATCGCCAACACCATATTTAGAGTCCCATGAAATTATTGCTCTATATCCATTATCAAATGACATGTCAAATGAGTTTTTTTCAGTATTTCCTTGAGGAATTAATTCAAAGTTCATTGTTTTAGAAGATTCGTGAGAGGTACCTAAGACTTCATTAATTCTTTGTAATTCAGTTCCAGTTACTAAAAAGTGAACAATATTTTCAGTTTCAGAAGAATATGGATCCATAACTAGAACTCTTTGATCAACCTCAACACCATCTACATAGCCTTTGAATGATTTTTCTGGATTGTATGGCTCAAATGATTTTGGAACACGAATCTCTTCATGAACCATTTGAACTAATTCAATATATTCAGGAGTCCAATCAAAAGGCATGTCAAATGATATTGCATTATTACTTTGATTAAATGCAAAATTATCTACATCATCATAATAGGTTTTAACGTTTACAGGAATTTCTGCTGAAGCAGTTTTAATGAAAAAACTTTGGTCTTGTGCAACACTGACAAAAGTATCAAAGTTTAGTGGTTCAGCAACTAAAGTTCGTGGACTAGTGGCACCTTCAATTGAAACTTTAACATTATACAAGCCACCTTTTTCAAAGATTGGACCATCAATGAGTGGTCTACCGTCACCTCTTGCAAATAATCCCCCAGCAGTTCCATGTACTTCACCATAATATTCAGTACATTTCCAAGGTTTTGCTTCATAACAATCTCCTTTTGGTCTAACTTCAACATTTAGTTCACCATCTTCATCATAGAAATAATTTCTAGCTAAAAGATCACCACTTCGCCAAACTTCAACACGATAAGTAACCTGTTCTAAATTTTGATCAGTTAACATATCATAGAAACGAATTGCAATATTTGCTGAATCAACTTCACCTGCAGTCATATCAGCAGGATCTAGTTGAGTAAATATTGTAACTTGCATGTCACCAAAACTAATTGGAGGAGCAGCATCACCACCTAAACCATGACCAAAAGCATCTTCACTTAGAAATGGAAGTGTAACAAAAACAGCTGCAATGAGTAATAGACTTTTGTAGTACAATTACCATTTTTAGTCGTGAATCACCTATTAATGATTCGATGATTTGCTTCAGATTTCACAAGTTCATTTTTATTATATCTTAAAAGATTCCAGTTGTGAAATACATTTTTCTTTTATTGTTAGTTCCGTTACTCACAACACCTGCATTTGGTGCTGCACCTCTTCTTCCTGAAGATTATGAACAGATAATTCCTTCAGAAAATGGAACACTCAACATTGGATTGTCAGTGGATCCACCAGCAAAAGCAAATGAAGTTTCAAAACTACACATTGGTTGGATTAAACCAGGATTTAACAAGATTCAAGAACACATAGATTACAAAATTACGGTTATCAAAGACGGTCAGAGTATTTTTGGACCAATTCCTCTTACACATACATCTATAGGAACTGTGAAAATTCCTGTTGAATTTACATCAAATGGAGAACATCAAATAAAAATTGAGATGGAAGGAATTTTGTTCCAACCAATTCCACTTGAAACTACATACTTTACAATTAATGTTGGAGGAGAACAGACAATACAAGAAAACAATAATGAAGGTGGAGGTTGTCTAATTGCAACTGCAGCTTTTGGTTCAGAGATGTCACCACAAGTTCAACAACTTAGAGAAATTAGAGATAACATAGTAATGCAAACAAGTTCTGGAAAATCTTTCATGACAGAATTCAACCAGATTTATTATTCATTTTCACCTCAGATAGCAGACTATGAAAGAGAAAATACAATTTTCAAAGAAGCAGTAAAAGTAACACTAACACCAATGCTAACATCATTTTCACTTTTGGCTCATGTACCAATCGATACAGAACAAGAGATGTTAGGTTATGGGATTGGCGTAATACTACTAAATGTAGGAATGTACTTTGTAGCACCAGCCATATTATTTACAGCAATCAAAAAGAAACTTAGAAAATAAAATTATTTTTTCTTTGCAAATGATGCTGCACCAATTGCTATTCCTATAACACCTAATACAATTGCAACATAACTAATTGTAGAACTATCATCAGATGGTTGTTCTTTTAATTCGTTAATTGTTTCTTGTAATTCTCTTATATCACCACGTAAATCATTAATTTCACGTTCAAAGTCACCAACTTCAACTGTGTTCGATTCTATCACAGGAAATTGTAAGACAGATGGCTCTTCAACTTTTAACGGATGCATTGCAAGATTTACATTTTGTTCATTAATTGTTCCAAGAAAGTTTAGTTGTGACCAACCAGAAAATGTAGGAGTGATTGGTGATTCGTATTTACCTGGAACATCAGTTGTTTGTAATGGCATAATAATAGATTCAGTATCAACTACTAGTTGAATTTTCAAAGTTTTTCGTAAACCCTCGACCCCTTTTTCAGAATCAAATGGCTGATCTGCAGCCTCTTTGCTTTTGTCCATTTCACTGACATAAACAATTATGGCATTTGATTCTCCAGTTACAATTGGCTTATTCTTCCAGTCAATCTCAATTCTATAATCACCAACTGAATCTGATTGGTGTGCAAAAACACCACTAAGGAATAAAGGTGATATCAGAAGTGCGGTGATCAGGAATGCATTATTCACAAATTGGCATAAAAATTGTTTTAATAAAAATCAAAGCAGTACATTAGTCGATAAAAACATCATATTCTGGAGATCATTTTTATTGTCTAATTCCGGAATTAACCTAATGAATAACAAGACTCTAAGTTCCTTATTCGTTCTTTTTGCAATTGTTTCAATCGGAATGACTGCAGCACCTAGTGCATTTGCTGAACACTCAATGAATGCAACAGTAGAGAACGCTCAAGGTTCTTCGACTCCGGGATGTGAACCAGATTGTTTCATCCCAGCTACAGTTACCATTGGTGTTGGTGGAATGGTTACATTCTCTAACAACGACTCTGCAGCACACACATCCACAGCAGGAACTCCAGCTGATGGACCAAGTGGTGCATGGGACAGTTCATTAGTTATGATGAACAGTGCATATACAACCCCAGCACTTGATGCAGGTGAATATCCTTACTTTTGCATGGTACATCCATGGATGACAGGATTGGTAATTGTTGAAGAAGAAAGTCATGACGATCACGGTGATGAAGAAGCAGAAGATCATGGTGATATGGAAATGCAAACACTAACTGCAGCAGATATTTCAATTGATGTTGCAGATGGTGCAAAAGCAGGTGAGCAAGTAGCAATTGATGTTACAATTAGCGGTGAACACGTTAACTATGATATTGTTGCAACTCATAATGGTGAAACAATCCTAGATGAGAGTGGTAATCACTCACATACAGGAGAAGGTAGTCACACTACATCAGCACTTAGTGCAGATGCATCTGATGACAACCCAATTGATGTTACAGTAACATTCCAAGGATTTGGATTACCAGATGCTGAGAAGACAGGTCCAATTGGATTAACCAATTCAGCTCAAGCAGTTCCAGAATTTGGTGCAATAGCAGCAGTCATTCTTGCAGTAGCAATTGTTTCAATAATTGCAGTATCAGCAAAATCAAGACTTAGCTTTATGCCAAGAATCTAGACAAGACTTTTTTTCCTTTTATTTTTATTTTTTTTCTAGTACAATTGTAGTATGTACCAATTTGTATAATAATAAAAATTGTAAAAACAAAATGATAGATAGCCCCTTAACGTGTCATAACATGAACTTCATCGTCTAACTAGAATTCTGTCTATCAGTTTTTTTTATTTTCGACGAATCATAGCAATTACGGCTAAGATTACACCAGCTGCACCAAGACATAAACCGAAAACACCAAAGTTGTAGGCATTTTGTATGTCTATACCACCTGCAGTTAAACTGACTTCACCAACATTTGATTTTAGATTAGACACATCTTTTTGCAATGAAGATAATGCATTTTTTACTGCACCAATTTCACCGGCAGAAGATGAGCCACTAACTGGCGGAAATGCAATGACTGATTGACTTTCAACATCTTCAATAGGAATAACAACATCAACTGCTAACCCGTTTAATTCACCTACTAATTTTACAGACATTGAACCTGTTTTGGTAGGTAGAATTTTTGCATAATAATGTCCAGGACGTGGATCGGAATTAATGTCAAGTGTTTTAGTTGCACCACCAGAAATTAGTGTTGCAGTCATGCTTTTGAAAGCACTATTTACTCCAGTTCTTAGCCCTTCTCTTTCTCCAGATTCTGCAACCTCAATTACAATTTTGTTTGGTAAATTAACAACTGGAGGTTCTTCTCCCCAACCAGCCTCAATTTCATATTGTTCAATATGAATAGTCGTATGCGCAAATGCCGAGGACATTCCAAAACCTGAAAGAAGAAGAATGCTCAATAAAAGAAAAGATTTTTTCAACAATTATCAATTCAATTCTTACATTATTATCTTTACTAAGATAGTACAAATTTCGAATAGGTATTTCTTTAAATTATAAGTATACAGATTTGATACAATTGAACAAAATCTGGATTCTTCCTGTGTTAGTATTTGTTTTAGGATTCCCACTAGCCAGTGCACATCCATTTTTGTTAGATTCTGAACCAGGACAAGGTCAAAATGCACCAGCAGGCACAATGCAAGTTATTACAAATTATTCAGAAGCTGTTGAGATTGGTTTTTCAGAACTTAAAGTGTATGATGCAAATGGAAATCAAATTGATAATAGAGATACAGCATACAATGATGGAGAAACATCGCTTATAGTTACTACACAACCACTTGAGGATGGAGTTTACACAATAACTAGCAAAGTTTTATCAAAAGTTGATGGTCACTTAGTTCAAGCAGCTATAGTCTTTGGAGTGGGTGATGTAAAAATTGATTCATCATTATTAGAAACACAAGAAAGTTCAGAGACTACATTCATTCCAGAATCAATTGCAAGATTTCCAGGATTAGTAGGACAAACAATTGTTCTTGGAGGAGTAATAGTATCAATTACAATTTGGTCATCACAACAAACTAGATTCAGAGAAGTTTTTGGTGAGATCCATGAACAATTCAAAGTGAAATTTTCAAAAATTATTGGCTATGGGGTAATTGCAACATTTGCATCAAATTTCATAATGTTAGGTGTTCAGACATGGAGATTAGAAGTGTCGCCGTTAGAGGTTATTGGAACTACATTTGGTACAACATGGCTAATTCGAATGATTATTACTATAATTATAATTGGAATTTGGTTTTGGATGGAAAAGAAAAAAGAAATTTCAATTAAAGGACAAATTCCATTACTAGTAGCATCATTAATTTTGATTGCAACTACCACAATGATGGGTCATGGTGCATCAACAGAATTAGAAGCCCCATGGATTTTGGATTATACTCATAATTTATTATCATCAATATGGATTGGTGGAGTAATATTTTTTGCATTTGTAGTACTTCCAACAATTGCAAAAATTGATAATTCAATAAAGGAGAAGATCACACTAAGTTTGATTCCAAGATTTTCAGGATTATTCATTATAGCAATTGGAATTTTAATCATAACTGGTCCAACCTTACTATGGTTCTTAGATGATAATGTTGGTTCCCTTACAGAATCTACGTATGGAAAATTAATTTTAATTAAAATTGGAATTGCCGCAATAATGATTGCGTTTGGTGGGTTGTATCAAGTAAAATTCCTAAAAAATACACATGATTTTGAGAAATTAGATATTTCAAAGAAGATCAGCAAGCCATTAAAATTTGAAGCAGGATTAGGTATTGTACTACTAGCAGTTGTTGCACTTCTAGTAAATTCTTCATTACCTGCAGGAGAGATTCAATCTGCAGATGCAATACAAGGAACATTTGGTTATCAATCAAGTCTATTTTCTGAAAATGCAAAATTTGATGTTAAAGTATTACCAGCAGGAATTGGATCAAATACAATCTCAGTAATAATTTCATCGTTTGATAATAAACCGCTTGAAGATATTTCTGGATTGAAGATTAAAGTTTCAAATCCACAAAAAAACATAGCGCCAATTGAAGCTGAAGTTATTGAAGATGCACAAAATTCAATCATAAAATATTCTGCAGATACAACATTTGGATTTGCAGGAAACTGGCAAATTGAATTAGAAGCTCAAAGAGTAGAAAACTCTAATGAAAATGTAATATTCAATATTCAGATAAAACCATCATTAAGGGATATTAGAACTGAAATTACCGAGTATGATTTCCCAGCAGATGATACAGCTCCACTATTTCCAGTTTATGACGGAAAAAACATTTGGATTTCTGATGCACAAAAACCACGGTTGTGGAAGTTTTCAATAGAAGATGAAAAATTTACATCATACACGTTTGATGGATTAACAACAATTTTCATGGATATGGGTAAGGATGGAAAAATTTGGTTTACAGATACACCTAATTCAAAAATTGGAAGTTTTGATCCTAAAACTGAAAAATTTGAAATAATAAAACTACCACAATTTACTTTGGTAAGTAAGAAATCACTTCCAACATCTGTAGCAGTTGATAGTGAAAATAATGTTTGGGTGGCAGTAATTGATCAATCAATAATTTTAGAATATAATCAATATTCAAAGAAATTCAAAATAATCAATACCATCACTCCTGAAGCAGGTCCAACCGCAATAGAGATAGATGGTTCAGATAATGTATGGTTTGCAGAATCACTAGTAGGAAAACTTGGAAAAATTGATGCAAACACAAAAGAAATGACTGAATTTGTTCCTCAAGAACCAATGGCAGAACCATTTGCATTGATGATTGATAAAGAAGAAAATGTTTGGATTGCAGAACATATTGGACCTGCAATAACAAAATTTAATCCAATTTTAGAGGATTTTAAGAAAGTAAGTATTGCAAATCCAGAATCATTACCATTTGGAATGGCATTTGACAAATATGATAACATGTGGGTTGCACAGCACGTCATAGATAGTTTGGTTGTATATGATCAAAGTAGTGAACAAATGATTCAAGTTGCAATACCAACTGAAGGATCATTTACACAATTTGTAATTGCTGACGATGATGGAGATATTTGGTTTGTAGAACAACGTGGAGGGAAACTAGGTAAAGTTTCAATCAGTGCAGTACCTAGTCAAAGCATAGTCATTCAAGAAGAAACATCTGAAAGTATAATGTATGTTGAATTAGTTGCACCGATTATTGCTGCAGGAATTATTGCAACAGCATTGTTTTATGTTAAAAGTGTAAGAGATAAGAGAAGAGTTGATGAAATAATCTCCACTAAGTAAAATAAGAGTGAGAACAATTTTACAATATGAAGATCATATTATCATTACTGTTAGTTTTTTTTGTAACATTTTCAATTGGCACAGCATTTGGTCATGGAGCAGGTATTGAA
>ENA-UZWR01001829-UZWR01001829.1-metagenome-genome-assembly--contig:-Day-1-25m-contig-1829_pt1 | contig 19689 bp, 11 predicted proteins | sample MGYA00260337_ERZ794897 | MGnify/ENA metagenome assembly ERZ794897 | reverse complement strand
CCGCAACAACAATGAGATTAAAAGTATTAGCAGTTTCTGGTTCACTAGGAGCTTTCTAATAATGAAATATTTATATAATAAAGAATAAAGGAAAGAAATAGATGCCATCGATTACTTCAAAATTAAGTTTATCCTCCGCAGCGATATCCGCAAACACAGCCCTTGCAGATATATTAAGGATAAAGGGTGCATTTAAGGTCTATACTTCTACTGTATTAAATTCTACTTCAGTAAACTATTTTAGTGATGGACAAATCGTTTATGTATCAGATAGTGGTTCATTATATAAAGCAAATGTAACATTAGCAGATTATGAATACACATTTAATGATACAGTAGCTTTTTCAGAATTCTCGTTCAATAGTGGTTCATTCATGAGTGGTTCATTCGATGGTGTTAAAACATTAACATTATTCGGACAAAATTTACAAGGCTCAGACCAAATATCAATGTCTATTGACTTATCTGCATTAACTGGTTCTGGCGGAGGTGGTGGTTCAAGTTGGATAGGAGATTTATTAGATGTATCTACTGCTTCATTAGATGATGGTGATGTTCTTGCATGGAATGCAACAAGTGCTACTTGGCAACCAACAAACGTATCAGGAACAGGAGATATATCAGCTGTATTTGCAGGAGATGGTTTAAGTGGAGGTGGAACTCAAGGTTCTCTATCAATAGATGTTAATGCAGGAGATGGAATTGTATTAAATTCTAGTGGTGTAAATGTCAATACAGGTTCCGTTCATTTCACCGATGGAGTAAGTAAATTAACCATCGATGGTGGATTAATATAAAAAAAATTAATTTTATTGATGTGGATAATGATATTGTTCATATTTATAATAAATAAACATCCTATATAGGGTATTTTAAGGGCATATGTCCCGTTGAACAAATTAGTTACATAATTAGTTAAATAAAATAAAGGTTTTCAAAACAAAGTAATAATACAAACTAAAAAGGAAAAAAAACAAAATGGCACAAATAATTAAACACAGAAGAGGTAATCTCGAAGGCCTGAAAGATGCAACAACAAGAGCAGGTGAACTGTTAGTTGTTACTGGTTCAAGTGGTCTTGGAACTATCGCTAATGGAGCAGATTTAGTTTTTGTTGGTATTGATGGTTCAACGGCCAGTCCAGTAAATAAAATTTTACAAGGAACAACCGTACCGGACTTAACTGGAGTAGCATACAACACACACGTTGATGGTATTCCTTTCTTTGATACTGATGATTCAAAACTATATATCTTAAACAAGGGTGGAAACATCGAGGTAAAAGCAACTCCTCAAACTGGTGGAACTGGAATAATGTCTGGTTCAGCCCAAATCGGATCTACAGAAGTAACTAATGCAATGTTAGCCAACGATGGTATTACTATCGCTGGAGCTGATACTTCATTAGGAGGAACAATTACTGCTAATACAATAGCATTGGCAATCGGAACAGTAGTTACTGGTTCAGACCAAATCGCTTCAACATTCGCACAAACAATTTTAGATGATGCAAATGCAGGAGCAGTTAGAACTACAATAGGTGTAGATGCGGCTGGAACTGATAATTCAACTAATGTAACAATTGCTGCAGGGAGAAATTATGTAACACTATCAAGTCAAGAATTAACTCTTGGAGAAGTTGATATATCTGATGATACTAACTTAGCTGTTGGTGATACAACTAACGTTGATATGATACTAACTGGAGACACTTTAACTGCAAACTTAAAAGGTGGAGTAATAAGTGGTTCAGCTCAAGTAGTATCTTCTTTATCTAATCAAGCAACCGATTTCGGTAGTGGTAGAATAAGTGGTGAATTGATTGGTGATTTAGCAGGAACTTCAACTATAACAGGTTCATTTGTTGGTAGTGGAGCATCTCTTACAGGACTTGGAACTGATTTAATAATATCTGGCGGATCTGGAAATGATTCAGTTGCTTTATTAACTGATCATTTAACTTTCGCAGGAACTTCAAACGAAGTAGATACCGCAATAACTAATAACACAGTAACAATTGGTTTACCACAAGATGTAACAATCAGTAGAAACTTAACTGTAACTGGTGATTTTCAAGTTGCTGGTACAACTACAACTGTTGATTCTACAGTCGTTCAAATATCTGATAATATATTAGAATTGAATGGAGCTGGAGCAGCAAATGGTGGAATTTGGATTAAAGATGCAACAGGAGGAACAACTACAACTGGTTCTATTATATATGATACAACTAATGATGTATGGAAAGCTGGTGTAAAATCTTCAGAAATTGAAATAGCTCAAATTAGTGGAGCACAAACTTTTACTAATAAAACTTTAACAAGTCCAGTCTTAGTAACACCCGCATTAGGTACACCAGCAAGTGGTGTAGCAACAAACCTAACAGGAACAGCAGCTGGTTTAACAGTTGGTGCAACCACAGGAGTTGAAGCAGGTGCCGATGTAACAGATACGGCTAATGTAACTTCAGCAGGTGCATTAATGGATTCAGAAGTAACAAATCTAGCATTTGTAAAGGCTTTAGCTAAAGGTATTTCAGATGGAAATGTTTTAACGGCTAATGATGCAGTAGCAGATAATGATTTTCTTAGAATTAATGGAACAGAAGTAGAAGGTTTAACCACAGCTGAAGTATTATCTGCATTAAATGTAGAATCAGGTGCTACGGCAGATCAATCAAATGCAGAGATAGTTGCAGCGGTTGAAGCTGGTACAGATTCTAATACATTTACTGATGCCGATCATTCGAAATTAAATGCGATTGAAGCAAGTGCAGATGTAACCGATACGGCTAATGTAACTTCAGCAGGTGCATTAATGGATAGTGAAGTAGATGCAGATATCAAAACACTATCATTACCTGCAAGTACAACAATTTCAACCTTTGGAGCATCACTTATAGATGATGCAGCTGCATCAAATGCAAGAACAACTTTAGGATTAGGAACTATTGCATTATTGAGTGATATTGATATCTCTGCTAATACAAATTTAGCGGTATCAGATACAACTAACGTTGATATGATACTAACTGGTGATACAATATCAGCTAACCTAACAGGTGGAGTAATAAGTGGTTCAGCCCAAATCGTTACTGCAGTACTTAATACGGCTACTGATTTTGGTAGTGGTAGATTAAGTGGTGCATCTATTGGTGATGTCGCTGGTACTTCAACTATAACAGGTTCATTTGTTGGTGATGGTTCATCATTAACAGGTGTTGCAAGTACTCTTGATATTAGTGGTTCTTCTGGAAACGGATCAGTTGCTCTTAAAACACAAGATTTAAGTATCGTTGGTACATCTAACGAAATTGAAACTTCTGTATCAGGACAAACTATAACTGTTGGTATTGTAACAAATCCAACTCTTACTGGTAATACAACTATTACTGGTAACTTAACTGTTGAAGGTACAACTACAACTATCGATTCTACAACTGTTAATATCGGTGATAGAATCCTTGAACTTAATTACGCGGGAGGTTCAGGTGATGCTGGTCTTTTAGTTAGTGATATAGATGGTGGTTCTACAACAAGTGGTTCATTACTATGGGATGCTTCAGCTGATTATTGGATGGCTGGAAAACTTGGAAGTGAAAAGGAAATAGCAACATTAAATGCGGCTCCTACAACTAACAAAGTTCTTAAAGCTAACGCTAGTGGATTATTAGTTGATTCTACAATTACTGATGACGGTACTGATGTATCGATTACTGGAGATATTACTGTAACTGGCCTTGCAGCTGGTGCCAACGGTGCTTTCTTATACGCTGATTCATCAGAAAAGTTACAAGCTGTTGATGCTTCAACTGCTGGTGATGTAATTCAATGGAATGGTTCTTCATTTGTTGCGAGTAACTCAATAGATGGTGGTACATTCTAATCAGAATATACTTTAAATAACTAATCCCCCCTCGAAAGTTGGGGGATTTTTTTATACTTTTATTTTTTCTATACTTATATAAGTGGGATAAAGTCACAAAAAAACTACAAATTTCTAAAGAGGTGATATTTATATACAACAAACAGGAATATATCAGATAAATGGCTGCAATATTAAAACTAAGAAGAGGCACTTCAATAACATCAATTCAGCAATCTGAATTGTTCTACAACACTACACTTGGAACGATTTTTATTGGAGATGGGGGCGGAACAAACACTACATATAAAACATTTGTTAAATTAAATGAATCCAATAGTGGTTCATTACACTTATTGTCAAATATCACAGGTTCGAACATATCGGCAAGTGGTGATATCAATGCATCAAGTATAGAAACAACTGGTGACGCTACCATTGGTGGTAACATAGTATTGGCTGGTAACATTTTTTTAGGAGATGGAGATAATTCATCCGATAATATTAATATCAATTCATCATTTAGTGGTTCATTCATTCCTACAACAGATGCTGTATTTACTTTAGGTACTCCATCAAAAAGATATTCAGATTTAAGAGTAATAAGTGCTTCAATTGAATCTATATCACTTCCTGGTAGTACAATACTTTCATCCTCAGTAACAAATTTTACTAATTACTCACAATCAGTAGATAGTAGATTAGATATAGAAGAATCAAAAAGTGTAATTTTAGAAACAGTAACTTCTTCACTTGATAGTAGATTAGATGTTGAAGAAGCAAAAAGTGTAATTTTAGAAACAGTAACATCATCTTTAGATAGTAGAGTTTCTCAATTAGAAGTAATAACCTCTTCTCTAAATTCCACTTACGAATCAATTGGTAACGGAATAGTTAGTGGTTCATCTCAAGTAAATTATTCATCACTTAGTGGAATAAATAACGATATAGTTTCTGCATCAACTGATACTAATCAAGTTGATATAATTATCAATGATGGTAGTATATCCGCAAACTTAAAAGGAGGTGTAGTAAGTGGTTCAATACAAATATTAGGTGGAAGTACAATTCTTTCATCATCAAACGAAACTTTTACCACATTTTCATCTTCAGTTGATACTCGATTAGATACAATAGAAGGGCCACTTTCTACATCAATAGATAGTAGATTAGATTTACTAAGTAATGTATCTCATTCACATTCAAACAAAACTCAACTTGATAATATAAATCAAAATTTATCAACAACATCAGATGTAACATTTAATACTGGTTCGTTTACTGGTAATGTTACGGTGACAGGAGATTTAACTGTTTTAGGAGATGCAACAGAAATCTCAACAACAGAATTACGAATTGAAGATAAATTAATAACAGTTGCTAGTGGTTCAGCCGATTCAGCAGCTGCTGATGGTGCTGGTATCGAGATAGATGGTGCTGGTAAATCATTACAATGGGATCACAATACAACTTCCTTCGTATTAGATGCAAAAGTAAGTTCATCAGTAGGATTTAAAGGAGAAGGTGGGGAACTAACAGGTATTGATACCGACCAAGTTACCGAAGCTGGTAACCTTTATTATACAGATGCTAGAGTAAAAACAAAATTAGATGCCGAAACAGTAATTAGTGGTTCATCTCAAGTTACTGGTGATTTAGATTCAAGATATGAATCAATTGGTAATGGAATAGTTAGTGGTTCATCTCAAGTAGATGCTGACCAAACAACTGGTTGGGTAGCTGATGTAAGAAAACAAATAGATAATGTAGGATTAATATCAGGTTCTGTACAAGTAAATGCAAATACAATAACTAATTTCGATAGTAATGTAAAAACAAAATTAGATGCAGATGCGGTACATAGTGGTTCATTCTTAGGAACATCAACTACCGCAAACTTATCCGAAAATACAAACCTTTATTATACAGATGCAAGAGTAAAAACAAAATTAGATGCCGAAACAGTAATTAGTGGTTCATCTCAAGTAACTTATTCAAGTATTACAGGAATACCAACAACTATAACTGGTGGACAAGCATCCGCAATATCTGCCAACACATCAAAGGTTGGATATACAGATGCATTGGTAAAATTAAAAACTGATGCAGATAATGTTCATAGTGGTTCTTACTTAGGAACTGCTACTACTACTAATTTAACAGAAGGTACTAATTTATACTATACAGAAACAAGATTTAGTTCTTCTTTAGATAAGAGAGGAATAATTAGTGGTTCTACATTTAGTTCACCAACACAAGGTACTGTACGAGCTACAATTAATGGAGCAAATACTGATGTTGATACTGGTTTACAAACTGGTGACTCACCAACATTCACTACATTAACACTTTCAGGTGTTGCATCGGGTGGTTCATCTGATTACGATGCATTATTTAACGTAGGAGGATTATTTAAGAAAAGAACTTTAGGAACTTCTGCATTCTTTAATGTTTCTGCTTCGATTGCAGATGACCCTAACTCAATACCAACAACAAAAGCAGTAAATGATGCTTTAATTGAAGCTGGTGCTGGTGATATAACTGCTGTAAACTCTACATCAACAATATCCCCATCTACAACAGGTTTAGTACATACAGAACAAGGAACAGAAAATGGTGGTGCATATGGTAATGTAGGTAACGTAGTTATTGCAATTGATACTGGTTCTGCACACTTTACAGATGGAGTAGGATCTTCTGTAAAAACAAAATTAGATGAAGAGGGTGTTATATCAGGTTCATCACAACTTACAACAGAATTTGATGCAAGATATGGTAATGAACTTGGAGACGGATTAATTAGTAGTTCAGCTCAATTAGCAAACTCAACAATATCTAACGAATCATTAAACTCTTATAGTGCATCTGCAATTACTGCAACTGCAATACAAGATTCAAGATTAGGTTTCTTATCAACTGAAACAGGTTCTATATCAACTGCACAAGGAGTACAAGATTCAAGATTAGATTTCTTATCAACTGAAACTGGTTCTATTTCAACTGCACAAGGAGTACAAGATTCAAGATTAGATTTCTTATCAACTGAAACTGGTTCTATTTCAACAGCACAAGGAGTACAAAACCAAAGATTATCTGCTATTGAAACAGATAGTGGTTCTTATTTAAAAACTGTTGATATTTCAAGTAATACTAACTTAGCGGTTAGTGATACTACTGAAGTTAACATGATATTAACTGGTGATACTATATCTGCTGAATTAATTGGTGGTGTGGTTACTGGTTCATCCCAAGTAGACCATGATTCAACTACAAACTTTGTAGCAAACGAACATATTGACCACTCAAGTATTACAATAGGTAGTGGACAAGGTTTAAGTGGTGGTGGTACTATTGATACAAATAGAAGTTTAACTTTAGATACTGGTTCTGTTCATTTTACAGCAGGTATAAAGAAAAAATTAGATACTGAAACAGTAGTTAGTGGTTCTTCTCAAGTACAAATAGCTTCAGTTACTGGATTCTCTGCTGTAAGTACATCACTTGATGATAGATTAGATACTTTAGAAGGTGATGTTCATGAAAATGTATTAACTTTTAGTGATACTTCAACTATTGATTTAAATAGAAGTACAAATACAATAACTGCAAATGTTATTGGAGGAATCTTTAGTGGTTCTTCTCAAATAGCAGCAGGTGGTGATTTAAGTGGTAATATTAATGATTTAAATGTTGGAAGTGTACAAGGAGTTGCATTAACAAGTGGAGAAGCAACTCAAATAGCAACTATTGGTACAACTACCATATCAGCTACACAATGGGGATATTTAGGAGGAAGTGACCAAAATGTAAAAACATCATCTGATGTAACTTTCGCAAGTGCTTCATTAAACAATGTTGTAATTAGTGGAAATTTAAGTGTACTTGGTGATTCTGTTGCAATAAACGTTTCAGACCTTAAGATAGAAGATAAATTAATAACAGTTGCTAGTGGTTCAGCCGATTCAGCTGCTTCAGATGGGGCAGGTATTGAAATAGCAGGAGCTAATGAATCAATTACTTGGAATCATGCAAATACACGATTTAATATATCAGATGATATTCATGTAACTGGAACTATAAAAGCAACCGATGATATTATTGCATTTTCTTCTTCAGATAGAGAGTTAAAGAACAATATTACACCAATTACAAGTGCATTAGATAAAATAAATCGAATTGGAGGATACTCTTTTGATTGGAATGTTGATAAACAAGATATTTATAAAGGCAAGGATGTTGGTGTGATTGCACAAGAAATTGAAGAAATCCTTCCTGAACTTGTACAAACGAGAGAAAATGGATACAAAGCAGTTAAATATGATAAATTAATTTCTTTATTAATTGAAGGAATTAAAGATTTATCAAAAGAAGTTGAAGAATTAAAGAAAAAATAAAATATTAATATAGGGAAATCTGAATGGCTCAAATAATTAAATTAAAAAGAAATATTGCTGCTGGTAATAAACCAACTACATCTGATTTATCAATTGGTGAGTTAGCAATGAACGTTCACGATGGAAAAGTTTTCCTTCGTAAAAGTGGTTCTGATGGTTCGGGTGATAATATTAAAGAAATTGTTACACTTGATCATGAAGGTACTCTAAGTGGTTCAGTAAGTATAGTAGGTATAGTTTCAGCTTCAGCTTTTCAAGGTGATGGTTCTGCTATAACAGGTATTTCAGTATCTCAAAATGCAACTGTAAAACAAACTTTTACAAATTCTGTTTCATGGAGTGTAGAACATAATTTATCTACTCCAAATGCAATCGTACAAGTATATGATGCAAATGATTTTCAAATGATTCCTGCAACATTACAGATAATTGATGATGATAACATATTAGCTACATTCCCAACTATACAAAGTGGATACGCGGTTGTTGCAAGAGGTGGTCAGATAGTTAGTGGTTCGGTAGATGTTGAAAATATTGCAGGATTGAGTGGCCAAGTAACAGCCAATGTAAATGCTCTTGGAGTATTTAGTGGTTCGGCTCAAGTATCCTTAAGTGGAGATGTAACTGGAACAGCTGCAGCTACTGTTATAGGAACTGTTGATGGAGAAACTTTTTAATTAAAAAAACATATTTATAATAAGTAAATAAAATAGGAATAAAAAAAAGATGATTATACATAACCCCAAGATTTCAGGCTCACTTCAATTTCCATCTGATGAGAATGGAAATTTAATAAGCTTAACCGTAGAAAACGGTACTCTTGAAACAAAAACCTTAAATTCAAGTGGAGTTGACCAATCTATTCAACCAGCGGTAAATTATTCTGGATCATTTACTGGTTCATTTGTAGGAGATGGTTCAAGTTTAACTGGAGTATCGGCAATTAATATAGATGCACTATCTTCTCTTGGTGGAGCTACGGTTGCACAAGGAGATAATTTAGTTGTAAGTGATGCTGGAACAGAAAAGAAAGTAACTTTTTCTAATTTAGAAGATAGTGTATTCGGAAATGTAAGTGGAGATGTGGTAATAGCGGCTGGGGGAGTTGCAACCATTCAAGCAAATTCAGTAGCATTAACAACCGACACAACAGGAGATTATGTAGGAACAATCACAGGTGGAACTGGAATAACTTCAACCGCCGCAACAAGTGGAGAAGGTACAACTCACAGTTTAAGTGTAGATGCCGCTCAAACACAAATTACATCAGTTGGAACAATTGGAACTGGTACTTGGCAAGGAACTACGATAGCTGTTAATCAAGGTGGAACTGGAGTAACAACTAAAACAGGAACAGGAAATGTAGTATTATCAAGTTCACCAACATTGGTAACACCAGCTTTAGGAACACCATCAGCATTAGTTGGTACAAATATTAGTGGAACAGCAGCAAATTTAACAGTTGGTGCAACCACAGGAGTTGAAGCGGGTGCAGATGTAACCGATACCGCAAACGTAACAGCAGCAGGTGCTTTAATGGATAGTGAATTGGCTGGTATTGCTGCTGTAAAAGCAACAACTGGTACGTTTTTAACTGCTGACCAAACTAAATTAGATACAATAGAAACAAATGCTGATGTAACAGATGCAGCAAATGTATTAACTTCTCTTCCAGCAGGAGTAGTATCAGGTTCAGACCAAGTTGCAACAACATTCGCACAAACAATATTAGATGATGCAACTGCAGGAGCAGTTAGAACAACTCTAAGTTTAGGTAATGTAACAAATGAGAGTAAATCAACAATGTTTGCTACTCCTACATTTACAGGTGTACCTATATCAACAACTCCATCTGCAAATGATAGTTCAACTAAAATTGCAACAACTGCTTATGTACAACAAGAACTTACAGATTTAATTGGTACTGCTGATTCTACTTTAGATACTCTTGGTGAGTTATCTGCTTCATTAGCAGGTGATTCTGGTTCACTTGCAACTTTAGTAACAACTGTTGGAACAAAATTAGCTAAATCAACAAACTTATCTGATTTGGCAGATGCATCAACTGCAAGAACAAACTTAGGAATCGCAGGAGGATCATCTGGTCAGTTCTTAAAACATGATGGAACATTTGGTACACCTTCTTATACTACAAATACTAACACAACATATTCAATACAAGATGGAGAGTTATCTCAGAATAACTTTACTGATGCTGACCATTCAAAACTTAACGCTATTGAAGCAGGAGCAGATGTTACTGATGCAACAAACGTAACAGCAGCAGGTGCATTAATGGATAGTGAATTAACATCTATTGGAAGTATTAAAGCGTTAGACCAATCAGTTGTTAGTGGAGCAACCCCTACTTTTACAACTACTAATTTTACAGATGCATCTAATAAAAGATTAATGACAGATGCTCAAGAAACTAAATTAGATAGTGTCGAATCAAGTGCAGATGTAACAGATGCAGCAAATGTACTAACTTCTCTTCCAGCTGGAATTGTAAGTGGTTCAGCTCAAGTTGATTATGATTCAATTTCAAATCAACCAACCACAATCTCAGGTGGACAGGCTTCCGCAATTTCTGCGAATACAAGTAAAGTTGGATATACAGCTGCTTTAGTAAAAACAAAATTAGATGCAGAAACAGTATTAAGTGGTTCGGCTCAAATTACAGCTTTAGGATTTTCAACTACTGATAATGAATTAACTACTGAAGAAGTACAAGATATAGTAGGTGCTATGTTTAGTGGAAACACCGAAACAAGAATATCTGCTACATATGTAGATGGAGATGGAACTATTGATTTAGTTGTAGATGATATGACGGCCAACACTACATATTCAGTTGGTGATGGTGGATTAACTACCAATGACTTTACAGATGCTGACCATACCAAACTTAATGCTATCGAAGCAAGTGCAGATGTAACAGATGCAGCAAATGTATTAACTTCTCTTCCAGCTGGAATTGTAAGTGGTTCAGACCAAGTTGCAACAACATTCGCACAAACAATATTAGATGATGCAACTGCAGGAGCAGTTAGAACAACTCTTGGTGTAGATGCGGCAGGAACAGTAAATTATACTCTCCCAACTAATTTAGCTGGTGATGATATAGATATTGATACAACTGCATTAACAGGAGCAACTGTAATATCAGATTTAGATATTAATATAACAACAAATACAAGTGGACTTGTAACAGATGCAAACGCTACTGTTGCAACAAGAACATTAACCGCAACGAATTTAAGTTTAGGTAATGTAACAAATGAGAGTAAAGGAACAATGTTTACTTCTCCTACATTTACTGGAGTACCTATATCAACAACTCCATCTGCAAATGATGATTCAACTAAAATAGCAACAACTGCGTATGTACAAGGAGAACTTACTGATTTATTAGGTGGAGCACCTGCAGCTTATGATACGTTATTAGAAATATCTGCATCAATCTCTAATGGAGATTCTGATGTAGTTGCATTAACAACAACAGTAGGAACAAAATTAGCAAAAGCAAGTAACTTATCTGATTTAGCAAATGCATCAACTGCAAGAACAAACTTAGGAGTTGCAATTGGTTCAGATGTACAAGCATATAACTCTACATTAGCGGCCGTTGCCGGTAGTACTTATACTGGGGATAATGCAATTACAACATTAGGAACAATAGGAACTGGTACTTGGAATGGTACATTAATACACGATGATTATTTATCAGCTAATACTGTACACTTAGATACTACACAAACACTATCTGGTGCTAAAACATTCTCATCTGCGGTTAATATATCCGATTCAACTGCATCAACAACTAAAACTACTGGGGCATTAATAGTGACTGGTGGTGTTGGTATTAGTGGAGCGTTAAACGTAGGTGGAGATATTGTTGCATTCGCTTCTTCGGATGAAAGATTAAAAGATAATATTGAACTTATTTCTAATCCAATTGAAAAAGTTCAATCATTAAAAGGTGTAACATGGGATTGGAATTCAAATGCAGATGAATTACAACAATCATTACCAAATGTTGGTGTGATTGCACAAGATGTAGAAAAAGTACTTCCTCAATTGGTAACTGATAGAGATAATGGATTCAAGGGTGTAGATTATGCCAAACTAACAGGATTACTTATCGAGGCTATTAAAGATCAACAAAAACAAATTGAGGAATTAAAAAACAAAATATCTTAATACTATCGTTTAACCTTATATAAGGTTCTTCAGTAGAATTTAGAAATTTTAAATAAACTTGTAAAATACATACATATCTTTATATAAAGGTCTTGTATTTTATAGGCAGAATTGTAATTTTATTAATTAAGAAAAGATAGTCATATATATGGCCCAGGTAGTTAAGCTTAAAAGAACATCAGTACCAGGTAGAGTACCAACAACATCCAACATCGCTCTCGGTGAATTGGCCATTAATACGTATGATGGAAAGTTGTATTTTGAAAAGGATAGTGGTACACCATCTATTCTTCAACTAGCAACACAAGATTCTTTTGACTTTTTTACTTCATCATATGACTCTAGATACGTTAACCTAACTGGCAATGAAACCATTGCAGGTAATAAAACATTTTCAAACAACGTAATAATATCAGGTGACCTCTCAGTAGAGGGCACTACAACAACAATAGACTCTACTACTGTTAATATAGGTGATAATACCTTAGAACTTAACTATGGTGGTTCACAAACCTCAGGAGGTTTACTTATTAAAGATGCAACCGGTGGTTCAACCGTTAGTGGTTCATTATTATGGGATTCAACAAACGATTATTGGAAAGCTGGAAAATTAGGTTCAGAAGTTGAACTTGTAGACTTAAGTAGTACACAAACTCTTACTAACAAAACGATTAATGCATCTCAATTAATAAATGCATCTGTTGCAAATGGTAAATTAACAAACGATGGTATTACTATCGCTGGGGTTGATACTTCTTTAGGTGGTACGATAACATTGGCTCAAATAGTTGGTGGAAATAATTTTATATCTGGTTCTTCCCAATTATCATCAATATTTTTATCAAAATTAGGAGATGGTGTATTAAGTGGTAGTAATATAGATGGAATGACCGTTAGTGGTTCATTTAGTGGTTCATTTCAAGGTGATGGTAGTGATTTAACAGGATTATCAGTAGACCAAGTTGCAACCGTAACAGATACGTTTACAAATGCAACTTCTAAAACAGTAACTCACAACTTTGGTACAAAAAACGTAATTGTAAGTGTTTATGATGACAACGATGGGTATTTCTTACCAAGTTCTATAATAACAACAAATACTAATACTGTAACTGTAACATTTGCATCAACAGAATCAGGTAGAGTAGTAGTTGCAAAAGGTGGGCACGTTGTACAAGGTACGGCATCAGATGCAAACTTATTAGATGGAGAAGATGGAACTTATTACTTAAATTATGGTAATTTTACAAGTGTTCCAAGTGGAATTGTAAGTGGTTCATCACAAATAACTGGTTTAACTACTCATAAAGAAACAGTAAGTGGTGCATCTACATATGTGGTAGACCATAATTTAAATGAATCGTATCCAATAGTTCAATGTTGGAATACAAGTATATCTCAACAAGAAGTACCTTCAACAATAACAACAAATTCGGTTAATAGAGTTACTGTTGTTTTCTCCTCAACATTTGTAGGAAAAATAATTGTAAAAAAATAATATATGATATATGATGTATATTATACTACTGGTGGAGGCCCTTGGGTAAATGCTGGAACTGATACTTGGGTAAATTTATGGTTAGAGTTAATTGCACCCAAATTAGATGTAAAACCTATACTTCTTTTACATAGAAACAAACCAAAAGGACATGAAGATTTTGAATTTCCAATAGAATCACATTGGCATGGAGATGATATTGATAAATTTGAAGAATTGTGTAATGGTGCAAGAAGAATCAATATATTACATGGACATTATACTCCAATGAAGGTAATAGAAGAGAATAAACATAAAATACATTCAAACATACTACATAATTCAGTAGACCATATACTAAAATCCTCAATGGTAAATGATAGTTCATTTGCACATCATCCATATATGGATTCATCATGGGAAACTGAAATAAATGAAATATCTACTCATTCTATATGGGTAGGTTTATATGATATTTTAATAAAAAATAAAAATATACCTAATTTTTACGAATTTAAACAAAACTTACCGTTATCTGATTCAAATAGAATTGGATTTGCAGCAAGAAGTGAGGGTAGAAAAAATCCAAGGTATTTAGATGGACTTCCATCATATGTATTTACCAACTCAAGTGAGTTTAACACTCTTTGGAAAAATGGATTGAAAATGGATACTCGTAAAATGAAAATATATCATTATACATCCAAATTTAAAGATATATTTTATAATATGGATTGGGGAATATCTCATTCATGTTTTAATAACGAACCATTTGGATATGGTATATTTGAAGTAGTAGATTATGGTAAATTACCGATTTTACACAAAACATGGTGTAAAGATTTTGAATATCCATATAGAGCTTCATCTAAAAAAGAATTTGATGATATTTATACTAAGTTAGTTGATGTACCTTACGAAGAAAAAAACAAATGGTTTATATCTTTAAAAACATACATGAAAGAAAATTTTACAGATAAGGACAGATGGATAACTGAATTAGTTTATATTTATAATATATAGGAAAGATATACAATGGCAAGAAGTTCAGGAGATACACTCAGTTTAAATAATTTAGCAGGAGCAACTGGTATTACACAAGGTGCAAACGTATCATTAAATGCGATAAATAGTTCTGCAGGAACAATTGTAAAATTAGATGATTATGGAATTGATACCATTGGTTCAATTACTGGATATACTTATGCAGTTGAAGCTACAAATGAAACCTATACACTTGGTTTTACTGGAGCAGGTGCTAAGTTTGGAACAATATCAAGTAGATATCAAAATTTTACTTGGGCAGTTTCCCCAACTTATAATTCCGATGGAGATACCGCTGGTTTCTTAAGTATCGCAGCAAATCAAGATTTAACTGCAGTAATTACAGTTGGTGCAGTGAACCCACAAGGAGCAAGTGCTCAAACAACCTTATTAGGTGCACAATCACATACACTTAGTGCAACTTTTGCAGATGGTTATAATGACCACGCAACAAATTACAATTCAGCTAGAACAAAAACTGTTTATGCTGTAGATTCATATGATGGTAACTCATCAGCATTATGTTTAACAATAGATTCACCTGTAACATTATCAGATGGTACTATTGTTGAAGTTGGTGATTTAGAAGAAGGAGATATATTAAGAGGATTTTCAATAGATGGATTAGGAACAGATGAAGGCCGATTTTTAGATTGGTCATCTGATACTTTAACTACAACTGCACAAGATGTAGAAGTTGTTAATTTAATATATTCCTTTGCAGGTAGACATTATGATATTAATGATGGTGAAATAACTGCAACAGGAGAACACCCTATGTTAGTTAAGGATGGAACTGATGGTGAATTTAGATTTAAAGAAATATTTAATATTAATATAAACGATAAATTAATTAAAGAAATTTCTGGTGTTATTACTGAAATTGATGTAATATCTATTGATATTATAAATCAAACATCTGAGATAGTATCTATTGATGTTGAATCAAACGACACTTATTTAGTTAATGGATATATAACTCACAATAAAGGTGGTAATTCACATACTGATGAAACTGCAGGTGCTGCACCAACTTCATTAGCTTGGACGAATGGTACTCTTACACTTTCTTGGTCAGGAGATGGTACAAATGATGTATATGATGTACAGATAGATAATAATTCAGATTTCTCATCAACATTAGTTAGTCAAACACTATGGTCAGCAACTTCAGTTGTAACAACAACAGATAGTGGTACTTTTGATATAGGAACTGGTACACGATATGCAAGGGTAAGACAATATTCAACAAATGGTTTGGTAAGTGCATACTCTACAACCTTAACATTTACGGTTAGTTAAATAATAATTTAACGTTTATTAAAAAACTATATATTTATATATACACTTAACAAATAAAAATATATCAAAATGGCGAAAGCAATTAAGTTTACAAAAGAAGAAGTACAAGAAGTACAAGTACTAAGACAAGATGTTGCAAATCTTTTTACAAGATTAGGACAACTTCAAATTGAAAAGAGAAGAAGACTAGATGAACTCGAACAAGTTGAAAAAGATTTAATATCTCAACATTCAGGTTTAGTCGAAAAAGAACAAACAATGTTTAAGGGATTGAATGGTAAATATGGTGATGGAAATTATGATCCAGCTACCAACATATTCACTCCAACAGAAGAAAAAGAAAAAAAAGAAGAAATTTCAACAACACCTGAAGTATAAATCATATTTTAGGAAAAGTTATTTATACTTATATACGAGTATGAATATTCAACACATTAACTAAGGAGTAAAATAAAATGGCAGAAAAAATTGTATCACCTGGTGTATTTACGAGAGAAAACGACCTTTCTTTCTTATCACAAGGGATTGGAGAAATCGGAGCAGCTGTAATAGGACCTTTCAAAAAGGGACCAGCTTTCGTACCAACCGTTGTTAACACCCAATCGGAATTCGAACAAATTTTCGGTACACCTGATGGTTCTTACTATACAGGATATACCGTACAAAACTACCTAAGAGAAGCAGGAACAGTAACTATTGTTCGTGTCGGACATACGGGTGGATATACACAGACAGTACCAGTCGCGATAGCGATTAGTGGTTCTGCATCTGGAGAAAAAATAGTGGGAACACTATTTGAAACACATAATGGAAGTGGAACACTATCAGGAACAGTTATTGATGCACAAGTATCAGCATCTAAATTCGCTATAACTCTTATAGGAGAATCAAAAATATCAGCTTCAATCAATCCAGCAGATGGAAATGATTTAGGTGATGTATTTGGTGTTAATCCAAGAGGAACTAAAGATGCGTATAACTACAACTTCTTTGAAAAAACATCAGCAGATGCAATTTCATCAGGATTTGAAAGTTGTTCACTTGTACCATTAGCAAATCAAGTATTTTCAAATGATGTTCAAAACGCTTCAACTCCATGGATTCAATCTCAATTGATTTCAGGAGAAAGACATAACCTATTCAAGATACACACTCTTGGTGATGGTACTATCTATAACTCAGAATATAAAGTATCTGTATTTAATGTTAAACCAGCTGGTTCTAACAACTCTACTGATTATGCAACTTTCGCAGTGGCTATTAGAAAAGGTGATGATACTGATAAAAGAAAAACTGTATTAGAAACATATAATAATGTTAACTTAGACCCTGCATCTCCTAACTACATCAAAAAAGTAATAGGTGATAGAAACTTAGTAATTGATGCAAACGGTAAACAAACAGAAAATGGTGATTACGCTAACCGTTCTAAATACGTAAGAGTTGAAACTGTTGCTGAAGGTTCATTCCCAATCATAGCAGGACCATTTGGTCACGCTAAATATGAAAATCCAATTTATGTTGATGGTAATGAAAACTTAATACCAGCAGCATTATTCTCTACTGGTTCTGATGTAAACAACTCTTCTAAATCAGTTGCTTATAGTGGTATCGATTTAGAAACTGCACAAGTTAAGATAGATAATAACAATTACTTATCTCCAGTACCAACCGGAGCAACTAATGGTGCTAATACAGTATTTGCATTTGATGGAACAGTAAATGTCGTTGGTGGTACTAAAGCCTTTGGATATGAATTAACTGGTTCTTTATCAAAAGATATAAATAAAAGACAATTTATTGTTGGATTCCAAAATGGATTCGATGGTTTATCTCCAACTACTGAAATAGCATTAGCTGGTTCATCAGCAAACTTTGGTAGTGGAAACTCTCAAGGATTTGATTTATCAACTTCAACAGCAAGTGGCTCAGTTGGATATGTAAAAGCAATCAACTCAGTATCTAATCCAGATGATTATGATATCAACTTGGTATCTACACCTGGTATTGTAAGAAGACATCATTCTTATGTATTTGATAAAGCTGTTGATATGTGTGAAGCTAGAGAAGATGCATTCTTCATTGGAGATGTTGTAGGTGTAACTTACAATAGTGGAACTGCACAAACAACTTCTGATACTATATCACAAGCAATAGAACAAGGTGCATCAGTTGATTCTAACTACGTAGGTACATACTACCCATGGGTTAAAACAATCGATACACGAACAAATAAATTAATTTCAGTTCCACCATCAGTATTGATGCCTGGAATATATGCTTCTAACGATGCAGTTGCAGCCGAATGGTTTGCACCAGCAGGTTTAAATAGAGGTGGTATCGTGGGTGCTATATCTGTACTAAACAGATTAACACACGCTGAAAGAGATGAATTATATGAAGGAAAAATTAATCCAATCGCTCAGTTCCCTGGAGAAGGTATCGTAGCATTTGGACAAAAAACTCTTCAAGATAAGGCATCGGCACTTGATAGAATCAATGTTAGAAGATTGATGATTAAAGTTAAGAAGTATATTGCTTCTACATCTAGATATTTAGTATTTGAACAAAATACTTCTACAACAAGAAGTAAATTCTTAAATACTGTAAATCCTTATTTAGAAGGAATACAACAAAGACAAGGATTATATGCATTCAGGGTAGTGATGGACGAAAGTAACAACACACCAGATGTAATCGACAGAAATATATTGGCTGGACAGATTTTCTTACAACCAACAAAAACTGCTGAATTCATCGTGTTAGATTTCAATATCTTACCAACTGGGGCATCTTTTACAGCATAATTAAATAAAAATAAAAAAACTCTATATTTATTAATATAAAAGGAGATAAACAACATGGCAGAAGTATTAGAATTTAACGATATGTTTTATACCAATTTCGAACCTAAGATGAAGAACAGATTCATCATGGAAATTGATGGTATCCCTTCATATCTGATAAAAACAGCAAATAGACCTTCAATTCAGTTTGAAACTATTACCCTAGATCACATTAACGTTAAACGTAAATTAAAAGGTAAGGGAGAATGGCAAGATGTAGAAATTACATTATTTGACCCAATTGTACCAAGTGGAGCTCAATCCGTAATGGAATGGGTTAGAACATCACATGAATCCTTAACAGGTAGAGATGGTTACGCAGACTTCTATAAGAAGGATATACAAATATATCTATTAGGACCTGTTGGAGATAAGATTGAACAATGGACTCTTAAAGGAGCATTTATCAATAATGCTGTATTTAATGATTTAGACTGGTCTTCTAACGACCCAGCCGAAGTTACTCTTACATTATCTTATGATTACGCAATCTTAGAATTCTAAGAAAGATTACAATATATAAATGATTAAAGGTTCTCTTAGTGAGAACCTTTTTTTT
>ENA-UZWR01001163-UZWR01001163.1-metagenome-genome-assembly--contig:-Day-1-25m-contig-1163_pt1 | contig 19701 bp, 29 predicted proteins | sample MGYA00260337_ERZ794897 | MGnify/ENA metagenome assembly ERZ794897 | reverse complement strand
CTGCTAGTGTTAGAAGAACAACTTGATGGAGCAATAGCAAGTGGTAAAATGACTAAGGCAGAATTGGCTTCTCTTCAAAAAGAGCATGACACTCTCACTGAAGAAAAGGCAGAGTTAGAAAAGGAGTATTCCGACCTTCAAAAAAAAAGGATGAAGTTGACGACCTAACAAGGAAAGCAACAAGCACTATTGCTAAACTTGAAAAACAAAACCAAGCACTACAATCGCAAGTGTTAGATCTAGAAAATAAACCACCAGAAATACAAGAAGTAGAAGTAGAAGTCGAAAAGATTGTTACTGATACAACTGGTATTGACTCACTAAACAAAGATATTATAAACTTACAAACTCAAGTAGCAAGTAGAGATCAAGCAATCGAAAGAATAAGTCAAAAATATGATCTTATTGATAAAACAAAGATTAAAGAAGAAGAAGACGATCTTGGTGTTAAAGCAACGTATGGTGAATCTTTACCAGTTGATGCTGAAAAAGGACAGTTACATACTTTGACAAATGTTTATCCACATGAACTTAAAAAGTACAATGGTAATAAATGGATTGACGTAGATAAAGACGGAACATCGGCTTACTTAACAAATGATTATATTAAACACTTAGTTGATCAGTTAGCAAGAAATACTCAAGATGTAGATGATTTAAGTCCTGAAGAAAAAGCGGCTGTATCAAACTACTTAACTAGAAGGGACGTACTTGGACAATAACGTAACAGTAGTAACAGAGCCAGATTACTGGTTTGGCAAACTGGAAAGTGTTTTCCTTGTAGGGTGTGACAACTGGACAGTTGAGCAATATATCAAAGAATTGCCTAAGTATGGTGATTACAGTTTACATATTGGCGAACAGAATAGTAAATTAGATTGGGTTATTAATACAGCAACCCGTTCAACTGTAGTTATTGTAAGTAATGAATACGAAAACAAAATTGTTACAGGATACTTAATGTCTATGCCAAACGTTTGGTGGTGTGACGATATACATCACGAAGATAATTACGAACCATTAAATAATAGAAAACTAACAGTTCCAGTTGACTGGATATTACAGAAAAGGTTAATCAATGACAGATGATGATAACATTAATTTAGACCAGATTCGACTAGTCAATCAGTGTAATTTTTGTGGCAAAACAAAAGACCAAGTATACAAAATTATAGTAGCAGAAGGTGTTGGTATCTGTGACGAATGTATAGATTTGTGTAGTAAGGTTCTAACAGACGAAAAAGCAAAGCAATGGTCTAAAGATTTAGAGCCTAAAACAGCAAAAGAAATTGTAGCATTTTTAGATGAAACAGTAGTAGGACAACATAAAGCAAAGCGTCATATGGCAGTTGGTGTAGTTAATCACTATAAGAGATTAATGTACGATACACAAGGTACTATTGAAAAGAATAATCAATTGGTAATTGGTCCAACAGGTAGTGGTAAAACATTTATGGCTAAACAAATTGCCAAGTTTTTAGATGTACCTATTGTAATTGCTGATGCTACTAGTTTAACTGAAAGTGGTTATGTAGGAGATGATGTTGAAAGTATTATTAGTTCGTTGCTACTAAAAACAGATTACAATGTAGCAAGAGCCGAACAAGGTATTGTATTTTTAGATGAAATTGACAAAATTGGCCGTAAAGGTGAAAACGTTTCTATAACTAGAGATGTATCAGGCGAAGGTGTACAACAAGCATTATTAAAACTAGTTGAAGGTACAACAGTTAGAGTAGCACCACAAGGCGGAAGGAAACATCCACAACAAGAAATGATAGAAGTAGACACTAGCAAAATATTATTCATTGGTAGTGGAGCATTTGTTGGAATGGATAGCCAAAAATCAAACACTATTGGGTTTGGAAATAATAATAAAGGAAGAACCAAGTTAATCTCAAGTGAGTTAATTGATTTCGGAATGATACCTGAGTTTATTGGCCGTTTTCCTGTTATTGTACAAACACAAGAATTGACCAAATCCGAATTAAAAGAGATATTAGCCGACATTGATAACAATTTAATTGACCAAACTAGGTTTTATTTTGATTTGGATAACGTTAGTTTAATATTTTCGGAGAAAGCACTTGACAAAATAGTCGAACTTGCGTTACAATATAAAGTTGGTGCTAGAGCATTAAAAGGTATATTAGAAACTACCTTGCTCGAATACTACTACGAGTTGGATCAACTCAAAGGGAAGGAAGTAATTATTAATGACACAGACGTACAGGAGGCTTAATGTTTGTAAATAAAAAAGGCAGTAATAGAGTAGGCTTTGGTAATAGAAATCAACCAAAAAGAGCTCAAGACTTAACAGGCGGAACAACTGTTATAGTTCATAATAACGATGTCACAAAGGCATTGAGGAAACTAAAGAAAAAACTTCAAGCAGACAACACTTTACAAGAATGTCGAGATAGACAGCACTTTATTAAACCAAGTGAGAAAAAAAGACTAGCAAAAAAAGCCGGACGTAACCGTTGGTTAAAAAAGCAACGTGAACTGGAATCGCAATGGGGTTTTTCTAAAAAGAGAATGTACTAGGTGAATACTAGTGACAGAACCTTTAAAAAACACAGTTTACATATCAGGCTGTAGTAACAGCCATTACCATTATTTAGATAGTTATAAAGATAGTTGGACCAACCACTTAGGTTTTTCTAAAGTAGTTAACCATGGGGTATGTGGAAGCTCTAATGATTTTATAGCCAGAAGAGCGTGGAGTTATTGTGAACACTATAAACCTGAAATGGTTATTGTCCAATGGACAGGATTGCCACGTTGGGAAACAATAGGTGTTCAACACTCAGACGAAACACAATTACTTGAAAGTAAAATAGATAGTAATTATGAAACGTTAACACATTCAAAAGTTAAAGGAAATAAAAACTTTTGGACAGTAGATAATGGCCCAACTGGTTATGCTAGTGTAGAACACGGTAGTTGGGTAGATAGTGATAGAGGTAGACAGTATGTTTTATTGGAAGATTCAGCAACTAGTTTTTTAAGTTTAATTAAAAATGCTTATGTTTTACAAAATTATTTTAAGGATATAAATCAACCTTATTTGTTTGTAAACGGAGGCGACTTGCTTCATTCTGATTATTTTAAGTATCCAGGCGATTGGGGTCATTGGCATCCTTTAAATTTTTTAAATGAAATAGAAGATGGCCCACTACAAAATGTAAAACAGTTAGCAAGTAAAATTGACAAAACACATTGGCTAGAAACAGGCATTTTAGAGTTATTACATACTTCACAAGAATACGGATCTGATGGTAAACATCCTGGCCCAAAAACTAACAAAGACTTTGCTAAATTAGTAAAAGAGAAGATAGATGTTAGTAATAGGTAATGATACTGTTAGCATAACCAATCATGGCGAAGGGCATTGGGTTCTTCAATTAGCAGACTATTACAAAGAAGAACCTAAAGTTATAGTTACAGAATCTAATGAAGATACTTTCCAACAATTTATTAAACACCAAAAAGACCATAAGAATATAATAGTAATGTTTCCTGATTTTGTACATCAAAAAATAGGAAATTTTGTATATAATTGGAGCAATGACAATTACTTAGACGTTAACTTTACTAGAAGGCGTGATATGTTATTAATGACACATACTCCAGATAGTTTGGTTGAGCATAATATGGGGTTTTATAATGCTATTAAAACTATAAGAAAAGACGCTAAAATCGTCACAGAGTGGGCTCAAATAAGCCCGTGTGTAGGCGAAACACTATTAGAGAGTACTACGACACCATATTTTCATAAACATTCATTATCTGAGCAGTTTACTCGTTGGTGTAACATACATGGAGCAAACATAGAAAACCACGCTAAGATCGAGGATTTGATAGCCACAAACCACCATTATAAGCATGATAATACCTATACACAGCAAGGGCATGATGCTATTTTTAAGTTAATTGTTGGTAAAAAAGTTGGAAAAAAGACGTGATTTTGGTTGACTTTTGGATATAAAGAGTGTATAATACTAGTATTAAACAATAACAAAAGAGGTTCTATATGGGTATGAAGATTGACAATGACGAGTTTGCTCCAGGTTACAAACAAAAGAAAATGTTTATTCAATTTAGTAAGATAGAAGATTCACAAGAGAATCTAAAGCCGTTAGATACTGTTAAAACAGATGACGGTGAGATTGTTAAAGTTACATGTGAACAGGCTACTAAGTTGAAAGCATTAGAGCGTTCATTCCAAAAGCCAGTTGATAAGTTAAAATTTGCTGATGCTATCCAACAAAGCAAAGGATTAAATCAGTGGTTAAATTCGCCTATACTTGCTATGTTTGAAGTAGACAAAAGCGACGACCTAATTGGGAATAGTTCAATCTATTCTTAATCAACAGAGCAACTTTCCAGGGGATTTTTACGCTCTTTAAAAATTAAAATCCCACACTATTCAAATCCTCCTTAACTGGGGGATTTTTTTGGATTTATTTCCAAAATAGACTTGACTTTTTACCATTAATGCTTATATAATATAGTATAGTATTATAAATACTGTTGTACGCCGAATGGTCGGGTACACAACGTTAACTCGCTTAATAAAGGAGAAAAGCAATGACAAACGCAAGACTATCTATTTTCAATCAACTTAAACCATTCACTGTAGGATTCGACGATATGTTCAATCATTTTGAACAAATGACGGATATGCCACAGGTGAATTTTCCACCATACAATATCGTAAAAACAGGTGACTTCACATATGATATCGAAATGGCTTTAGCCGGATTTGGCAAAAAAGACATTGAAGTAAAATATGCTGATAACACACTAACGGTAAATTCAGTACAAAGTGACGAGGACAAAAATGAAGATCCTAGTGTATTACACAGAGGAATTTCAAAACGTCAATTCAAACGTTCTTTTACTATTGCTGACGATGTTGTAGTTAATGGTGCGGAATTGAAAGATGGACTATTGAAAGTTTCATTGGAGAAAATTGTTCCAGAAGCCAAAAAGCCAAGAACAATTAGTATCAAATAATTCTAGTTAACAATTGAAGATAGGGTTAGTTTATTTTGGCTAATCCTATCTTTTTTCTTGACAACGCACTCATTTTTTGTTATAATAATAGTTACTAACAAGAGGTAATTATGAGCGACACACAGATAAGAGAAAAACCCAAAACAATAACTGAAATAAAAGTTACTGAACCTGGTAGGTATAAAGTCATTTATATGAACGATGAGTTAACAACAATGGAGTTTGTTGTTGAAACATTATTAGATATATTTGATTACAATCCAGAAGATGCTGACGGTATTACATTAAAAATTCATGAAGACGGATTGGCAGTTGTAGCCGTATTACCGTATGAGATTGCTGAGCAAAAAGGTATTGAAGTAACCGTACTTGCTAGAAGCAGAGGCTTTCCTCTACAAGTAAAAATAGAAAAGGAATAACAATGTCTATTCATGCTATGATCGACTTAGAAACATTTGCTACAACACCAGATTGTGTTATAACATCTTTAGGTGTTATAAAGTTTGACCCGTATACTGATAGTGAACCTTATGAAGGCTTGTACCTGAAATTAGACATCGACGAGCAAAATCAATTAAATAGAAGTGTAGACGATGACACAATGGCATGGTGGGGAAGACAAGATGCTAGTGTAAGAGATGAAGCATTATCAGAGGAAGGGCGTACTAACTTAACAGAAGCGTTATCGCAAATTAATAAAAGTCTTGTTGGTGTAGATAAAATATGGGCCCAAGGACCAGTGTTTGATATTGCTATTCTAGAACATTTATATAGACAACTAAACACTCCTACACCGTGGAACTTTTGGCAAATACAGGATTCAAGGACACTATTTAACTTAATGCCAGTAGATCCAAGAAAAGCAATTCAGCAAGACTTACACAATGCTTTGGCTGACTGTTATTATCAAGCAAAATGTGTACAACAAACATTTAAACATTTTAGAGTTATTAAAAGATGAAAGAGGTTATACCTAAAGAAATAGAAAATCGCTTTTTATTTGCCTGTGCGATGTTGACAGGTGTAGTAATAGTATTGTGTGTAGTAGCATGGCTGTTATAGGATTTACTTGCTCAACGTTTGATTTATTACACGCCGGGCATATAGAAATGTTGCGAGAAGCAAAAAGTGTTTGCGATCATTTGATTGTAGGATTACAAGTTGATCCTAGTGTAGATAGATCAGAAAAAAATACACCAATACAAAGTTTAGTAGAAAGATATGCTCAATTAAATGCTGTGAAGTATGTTGATGAAATAGTACCATACCAAACTGAAAAAGATTTACAAGATATTTTATCTATGTATCCAATTAATATTAGAATATTAGGTGAAGAATACAGAACAAGAGACTTTACTGGTAAAGAAATTTGTAAAAGTAGAGACATTCAAATTCATTTTAATAAAAGAGATCATAGATTTAGCACAACTGATTTACGAACAAGGGTAGTAAAAAATGAGGATTGAACCAGATATTAAATTAGATTTTAGTAGTGTATTGCTAAGACCAAAACGTAGTGTATTAGGATCAAGAAAAGATGTACAACTTTCAAGAGAGTTTACATTTAAAAGTCATAACAAATATAATGGTATTCCGATTATGGCAAGTAATATGGATGGCGTTGGCACGATGGAAATGGCTGATACATTAGCAAGTCAACAAGTTTTTACTTGTTTAGTTAAAATATATTCAGCAAAAGAGTTAATAGAATTTTTTAATACACCTAGTAGAACAGAATATGTCGCGATGAGCATCGGGATACTGGAACCAGACTTAAATAAGTTTAAAGCAGTATATGAACAAGTAGATGAAAAGTTAAAATATGTTTGTATAGATGTTGCTAACGGTTATTCAGAAAGATTTTTAGATTTTATTTCTAATTTTAGAAAAAAGTTTCCACAAGTTGTTATTATTGCTGGCAATGTTGTTACAGCAGATCAAACACAGGAGTTAGTTTTAAATGGAGCCGATATTGTTAAAGTTGGCATTGGTCCTGGTAGTGTTTGTACTACTCGGGCTAAGACTGGAGTTGGTTACCCGCAACTTTCAGCAGTTCTCGAATGTGCCGATGCGGCGCATGGTCTCGGAGGGCATATTATTGCTGATGGTGGCTGTGTTTGCCCTGGTGATGTTGCTAAAGCATTCGCTGGAGGAGCCGACTTTGTGATGCTAGGTGGAATGTTAGCAGGACACAATGAAGGCGGTGGAGAAATAATCACAAAACAATACACAACAGAAGAAGTAGGTGTAACAGAAGAAAAACAGTTTGTAGAATTTTATGGTATGAGTTCTAAATCAGCAAACGAAAAGCACTTTGGTGGTTTAAAGAAATATCGCAGTAGTGAGGGCAGAACAGTTCTAGTTTCTTATAAAGGTGCTGTAGGAAATACTATTCAAGACATACTTGGTGGTATTAGAAGCGCCTGTACTTACGTTGGAGCGAATAAACTAAAACAACTTTCTAAATGTGCCACATTTATTCAAGTTAATAACCAGTTAAACACGATTTACGAAAGTTCAACAATAGGTGAATAATGTTTCCGTATATAGGTGGTAAAAAACATCATAGTAGATGGATTGATCCATTATTTCCTAGTGAGTCTAAAACTTATGTAGAAGTGTTTGGTGGTGCTATGTGGTGTTACTGGATGAGTGGTAAGTTTCCTGTAGACACAAATGTTTACAATGACTTTAACAGGCATTTAGCAAACGTATTTTTATGTAGCAGTACAGATTCAGTAAAAATGGAAGAAACATGTAAAAGTTATTATGATGATTTACATGATGGTGATACTTTTACAAAATATAGAGATGAAGTTTTTGCTATTTACGGACAACCTTTTCCCATACCAAATTATGACTTAGCGGCAAAGTACATGCTTTGTCAATTACAAATATTCGCAGGTGGCAATGGCTTAACTGACAAGTCTAAGATGTATTATAATGAAAATTATAAAGCAAAGTTTAAAACATTTACAGAAAAGTTTCAGCAAGTAAGATACTTAGATAAACTAAACCATTTAACAGTTGAAAATATCGATTGTAGGGATTTAATTAGAAAGTATGATCATAAAGATACTTTCTTTTATGTAGATCCACCTTACTTTAAACTTGAAAGTTATTATACAGAAGATGAATTTGGCAAAGGTGATCATTTAGAGTTAATAGATTTGCTTAAACAAACTAAAGGCAAGTGGGCGTTAAGTTATTATCATTTTGCTGAACTTGAGAATATGTTACCTCGTAATGAATATTACTGGCACGAAGAAGTAACGTTTACAAACAACGGCTTGGCAAAACAAGAAGGTGCTCTAACAAAAGATGGCAAACCAGCAGATGGTGTAAGGCCAGAAAGAACAGAATTGCTAATTATGAACTATGATCCTACTGAGGTTATCGAACCTCTAAATAACTTTGACGATTTATTTAATGAAAACTAAAATTCATGTTAATCAACATATAATTAAAAGAAATGCTAAAACAGGCGAAAGAGAACCAGTCCTCACTTGTAAAACGTATAAAGAAAACAAGTATGGGCATGAAGTCATTATTAAAGGCGATTCTAAAGTTGTATATAGACCAGACAAGCCATTACCATGCGGAGCAAAGGTTTGGATCGAAACCAAAGGCGAAGTGGAAGTTATAGTACAATGAGATATCCTTATCCTAACAACTTTGTAGTAGGACCGCATTGGGATAAACGTTTAATTGACCTAGAAATACCTGATGATATAGATGAAGTAGCAGTAATGGTGTCTGGCGGCATGGATAGTGCTATTTTGTTTTATGCTTTAAAAGTGTTAAACCCTACAAAGACAATTAAGACATTCTGTGTGCCAAGAGAAGTAGACAATTCACTTCAACATTCTTTAAACGTACATAAAAAAATATCATCAATGCTAGATACAGGATACTTCCAACAGCCTGAGCTCATAGGAAGTAAAGATTCTAAAGATAGTACTAACCCTACAGGCGAATTAATAAAATCAAAAAGATTTAAGTTAGTATACGACGGCGTAAATCATCAAGTTCCGCTAGGTTTTGATTTTGATATACCTGAAGAATTTAATACATTACAATCAAGAGGCATGGCAGACGGGCAAAGACCGTGGAGAATTGATGTTCCTGGATTAGTCACCCCATTTTTACATTTATACAAGTACCACATAGTTGATCTATATTATAGATTAGATGCTGAGTCACTAATAGATGTAACACATAGTTGTACAGCAACTAAAGAAGGACATTGTTACGACTGTATGTGGTGTCATGAAAGGCAATGGTCCTTTAAACAACTTAACCTAATAGATCCTCTCCTAACACAACCTTAAATCAACAGGCAGAATTGATAAATATTGTTGAGGAGTCTTTAGGGAAGATATATGAAATTATTCTGGATTTTAATGGCGGTAATCAGCCAGGAAGGTACTGATTACGAGGTCTACAAGTTTGACAGTCTTTCATTTAAAAATGAAATGGCCTGTATTAGTTTTGCTCAGGAAAACTATCCAATTGTAAACAACCATATCAACGAAGCATACGATACAGAACTAGTATTGTATGATTTCGCTTGTGTATCATCAGAAGAATATAAACAGTTATTATCCCAAAAAGAATCCAAATAAAATCATGAGAAGGGTTAATAATGAAAAACTTTGTAATAGCAACAGCACTTATCTGTAGTTTAATACCTATTAGTGTAACAGCAAACGATCTAGTATTCGGCTATAAAAACCCATCATTTCATTCAGGCAATGGATACAGTAGTCACGTTCTATCTGTAGAGCAACTGCGATTTTCTCGTGAAAAAGACATAAAAGAAAAGAAAGAACAAAAACAAAAAGAACTAGACCGTGAAGCGACTCAAAACACAGTTAAAAAATTCCTAGTTAACGTAGAAAGTCGTATATACGCTCAATTATCCAAGCAGTTAGTTGATAACATGTTTGGAGAAGGTAGTGCTACATCAGGCACAGCAGAAATAGAAGGCAATATAGTGTATTGGGAAAAAATTGACGGTGTAATTAATATTAGAATTACAGAGTCAGATGGCACAGTTACTACAATGTCAGTTCCAGTGGGAGATTTTGCTTTCTAATGAAACAGATTTTATCAATTTTAATTTTAGTAATCTTCTTAACAGGATGTACTACAACGACTAATAATAGACTTTATACAGAAAAGTATAATATAGCCGGTGTACAACATGCTAGTAAAGATGTCAAGAATCATCCAGAACTAGATGGACCCGCAATGACTGTGGCTGTTTATAAGTTCAGTGATTCAACAGGCCAAAGAAAGCCTGGTTTAAATATAGCACATCTAAGTTCGGCAGTAACCCAAGGAGCCGATGCTTATTTGATAGAAACACTAAAAGAAGTAGGAAATGGCACTTGGTTTCAAGTAGTTGAAAGAGCAGGAATTGATCACCTTATAAAAGAACGACAAATTATTAGGCAAACTAGGGAACTAAACGAAGACAAAGAGACATTACGACCATTACTATTTGCTGGTGTGTTGATAGAAGGCGCAATAGTAGGATATGATAGCAATCTCGAAACTGGCGGCAACGGAGCAAGGGTATTAGGCATTGGAGCAAATTCTCAATATACAAGAGACTCTGTAACAATTAGCATAAGACTAGTTTCAGTATCGTCAGGAGAAATATTACTAACATCTACAACCACAAAAACAATCATCGGTGCTAAGACACAAGGTGATGTATTTAGATGGTTTGATGCTGGTACATTACCTGTAGAAGGAGAAATAGGAGTAGCACTCAATGAACCTGTTAACGTGGCAGTTAGACTAGCCATTGAATTAGCAGTATGCGACTTAATAGAACGTGGAAATCAAAAGAAACTTTGGGCGTTTAAATCTAATGAAGGATTGGATTTACAAAAAGAAGTAGAAGAAACAATATCAGACCAAGAAGCAGACGCAAAAGCCGAAGAAGATAAGGCTTGGGCAGAAGTAGACAAAGAAGTCGAAAACCAAAAAATAGAAAAGAACATTAATAATGGTAATGATATACATTCTTCGTACTTTAACCTTGAGGAAAATAAATTATGAAAAAACTTTTAATAATATCGTTTTTAGTTGCGTTGGGACTTACAGCCGCAAAGGCAAATGACATTTATATTACACAAAGTGGAGCAACGCTGAACTTAGACATTGTTCAAGATGGTACAAATAACGTAATTGGTACAAGTGGTACTAGAGTGTCTTTAATTGGTTCAAGTATGAATTTTAGTGTAACACAAACAGGTAATAGTAACATTTTAGCGGCAGACGTTGAAGGCTCTTCGGCTAGTGTTGATATTGATGTAACAGGTACAAGTAACGACATTGTTTTAAATTGTGATGCTACTGGTAGTTATAACTGTGATAACTGGAATGTAGATATTGACGTAACTGATTCGGGTTCAACAGGCGATAGTAGTAATATCGATATTGATGTAGGTACAATTAGAAACTCTGCTGACTCAGACGTTACTTTACAAATTACAGGTGATAGTAACACAGCAAACATTGATATTGATGGTGCTAGTGCTCCTGTATCTTTAACTGTAGTTGGTTCAACTAACACATTTAACGTAGATGTTGACGGCGACGGTGATAGTGCTGGTCATAGTGTAACTATGCATCACACAGGATCTTCAGGAAACTTTGATGTAACTGTAAGTGGAGTAAATGATGCTAATACAAATTTGATTACATCAGGTGCTAGTCATGACGTTGATATATCACAGACTGATTAAATGAAATATGCTGAGGCTGTTATTAACATTATTGATTTTTTTACCGACCCTGGTAAATGCTGAATCAATTGGTATAGTAACAGCCTTAGAATCTCAAGGAACTCTAAAAAGAGAATCCGGAGAAAAAATAGAAACACAAGAAAATACGTCATTAGAAATGATGGATCGTATAGAAACATTTCAAGGAGCACACAGACTTACATTTATAGACGATACTATAGTAGATATGACAGCACAGTCTTTACTTACTATTGACGATTATGTTTATGACCCAAGTAACAATGAAGGCTCTTTAAATTTAAAGGCAAAACTAGGCACAATTAGATATGCTTCAGGCAAATTAGCAAAAAACTTTAGGCAAAACGTAAAAATAGAAACACCAACATCAACAATCGGAGTCAGAGGTACGGACTTCACTATGTCGGTAGACGAGCTCGGGGGCAGTACTATTATATTACTTCCCTCTTGCGATATTTCAGGATATTGTTACGTTGGCGAAATTGAGGTTGAGACAGATGTTGGTATGGTTATTCTCAATCAAGCATTTCAGGCAACATATACTAGCTCTCGAGAACGTTCACCGGCTCCCGTTGTACAATTAGAATTAGATGAAAGTTTAATTACTAATATGTTAATAGTAAGAAAGAAAAAATTAGTAGACGACGTAGACGAATCAGGTAAAGTAAAAATCATAAACATCTTAGATATAGACTTTTTAGAGTTTAAAGAGTTGGATGCTGATTTATTAGCAACAGAAGAAGAATTTAACGAACTAGATGTTAATTTTTTAGATTTTGATTTACTGCCTAACATCTTAGATCAGATTAATACAGAATTAATAGCATTACTGAGCATGGATGCTTTGAGCGGTAAAAAGAAAGAGAAAAAATCCGGTATAGATGAAAGAGGCATAGTTTTAATTGTTAGAGCAGATAGTTGGAATTGGAGCAGGAGAGTTGATGGCAATAATACTATTGATTTAGAATTTAAAAATGACAACAACTATAATATAAATGTCAAACAAGGAGTTGTTGAAATATATAATTATGAACTGGGCGGAACAGGGGGTAATGATGTTACGATACAGCAGAATCAGTAGCCTCCTGCTACTGATAATGTTCCTAGGCTCCAACGCCATCGCAGGTTCGCTGAACTACACGACCTACCTTGTGAGCACCTACGCACCCAGCCTCGAGAATCCCTACTACGACAATGTGACAGGATACAACAGTGATGGGTCAAACTCATCGCCCAACGGTCTGGGATCCGTGCTGAGCACGGGCACCATATCCACCATCAGTGGATTCGACTGGGGATCGGGACAGGTGTTGGACAGTGGTCGCAGTGACAACGTGGCGGTCAAGGTCACCGGTTACATCACATGGCCCGGCACGTCCGGACAGCAGACAACGGTGTACTTCGGCATACGGGCTGACGACGGATTCGTCATGAACATCGACGGCACCAACGTGGTGCAGGACTGGCAACAGCAGGGACCGGGCTACTGGAACAGCACAGGCAGTCTCACAAGGACCGGTGGACAGCAGTACGCGATAACCGTGTGGATGTACGAGTGGGGTGGCGGTGCCGTGCTTGACGCACACTACTCATTGACCGACTACTCGACCACTAACCAGACGGACATGCCCACTTCAATGTTCTCCACCACATCAACACCAACCTCTGTATCTATAACAAGTTCTCAAAGTACATCTGTAACTACAGCACAGAATAGAACAATTACAGGAAATAGTATTAGAATTACACAAAGTGGAGCAAATTTAGATTTAGATATTGTACAATCTGGAGATAATAATTTTATTGAAGGCTCAGATTGGTCTAGTGTAGGAACACTTACTGGAGATAATTTAAACATAACATTAGAACAAGGATCTGACAGTTTAGGATCTTCTAACAATAATGGTATAGGAATAGATGTAGATGGGGATACTAATACTGTTATGGTTAGACAAGGCACAATGGGTAGTAGTGATACAGGCGGGCATAAAGCAAAAGTCAAAGTTGAAGGTGATACAAATACACTAACACTTTATCAATATAATGCTGGTGCTGGTAGTTCGAGTCATTATAGTGATATAGATATACTAGGAACTTCTAACACAGTTACAACACATCAAAGAGACAATTCAGCAAAAGTATTTTTTCTTGATCTAGACGGTTCAAGCAATACGTTAACTATCGATCAAAAGGAAACCGGAAACCATTATTTAGATATTGATGTTAATGGTAATAGTCATACTATTACAGCAACACAGCGAGGATCTGGCGATCACGGTGCTAGAATAAGTGTAACTAATTCAGGCGGAGCAAGTACAGTAACGTTAGACCAAAACAGTTCAACAGACCAAAATTACACACTTACACAAGATTGTACAAACAATAATGGATGTTCAACTAGTGTAACACAAAATTAGTAAATACTATTATGAGCAAATTATCTAGAATATTAACACATTGGACTATCCCTTTTTTAACTGTATTTGCTATTGCTTATATGGTGTTTTCAAATCCCTGGGTAGTACAAACAGCAAAACTAAAAAGTTTTGACTACCAATTACAAAACGAAGAACCTTATGTAGACGATAATTTAGTTTATGTGACATTGGGGGAAGCAAGTATTGAGGAGAATGGTCAATGGCCCTGGCCCAGAGATTTAATTTCTAATCTCATTTGGGAACTTCGAGAAAACGGAGCAGGCGTTATTGTATTACCTGTACTGTTTAGTGAAGCAGATAGGTTCCTCAAAGACGAAGAATTTATGGAAACACTATACCAGAATGGTGTAGTTATAGCACAAACAGGTAGTATACAAAAAAGCACAACAGGAGTACCACGCGGTGTTAGTATGGTCGGCGGTAACAAAGATGCGGCCAATAACTTGTTTACATATTCAGGTATGCTAGGACCTCTAAAAGAATTAGCAGACGTTGTTGATGGTGTAGGTGTAATAACTACAGCACCAGAGGTAGATGGCGTTGTAAGACGTGTTCCTTTGCTTATAAATGTACAGGGAGATTTATATCCTAATATAGCAGTAGAAACACTAAGAGTAATGATGGGTGTAGACAGTTATCAAATGAAAACTACACCATACGGAATAGATAGTGTTAGAGTAAAGGGGTTTCCTGTTAACAGGGGAATTATTAAAACTGATGATAGGGGTAGATTATTTTTACGTTGGAATGCTGACATTCCTACTTTAGATTATACTGTAGACAGTTTACAAAGTATCGAAGGTAAAACAGTTATTGTAGGACTAACGGCAGAAGGAATAGGTAATCCAGTTGGCACACCTATAGGTGAAAAATATCCACATGAAATTATAGGCAGTACACTAAGCACAATTATATTAGGCGAAACTGTTGAACGTCCTATGTGGGCAGACTTATATGAGCTAGGCGGAATTATTGCTATGGGCATGTTACTTGTTATTATTGTAGCCTTTGCTCCTTATTGGTTTAGTGGTGTTGTTATTATTGCTAGTTTAAATGGCATAGTATATGGCGTAACATATTTGTTCCAATCTAAGTTATGGTTAATAGATCCTACAATGCCGGGATTAATGTTATTAATTGTTGGCTTTCATGCTGTGTTTAATAGATTTGTAAAAGAGTTTAGATTAAAACAACAAATTAAAAAGCAGTTCGAACATTACCTAGCACCAGCAATGGTTAAAAAATTACAGAAAGATCCTAACTTATTAAAATTAGGTGGAGATACTAGAAAGTTAACGTTACTGTTCTGTGATATTAGAGGTTTTACTCCTATATCAGAACAGTTCAAAACTAACCCACAAGGTTTAACAGAATTAGTTAACAGGTTCTTAACACCTATGACAAATATTATTATGGAAAAAGAAGGTACAGTTGACAAGTACATGGGCGACTGTATTATGGCGTTTTGGAACGCTCCTTTAGATGTTGACGAACAGGCCGACAAAGCAGTTGATACCAGTTTATTGATGTTAAAAGGATTAGACGAGTTAAATACTCAGTTAACGGCAGAAAATAAACTACCAATTAACATAGGCATTGGACTTAACACGGGTGATGCTGTAGTTGGAAATATGGGATCAGATCAAAGATTTGATTATAGTTGTTTAGGCGATGCTGTTAATTTAGCCGCTAGGTTAGAAGGACAAACAAAAGGATATGGCGTGAAAATATTATTTGGCGAAGAAACAGCAAAGAGTTTATCTGATAAACATACAATTTTAGAACTAGATCAAATTGCCGTAAAAGGCAAAACAGAACCCGTTGCTATTTACACAGTATTAGATCCTGATGTTGTTGGGATAAATGATTTGCCAACGTTAATGCAATTTGTTAAATTACATATGGCATTGAGGAAAAGTTATCGTAAGCAAGACTGGAAACATTGTAAAGATTGTATTGATAATCTTATGGGACAGTTTGATGGTTCTCTAGATAGTTATTACGAAATCATCACTGATAGGATTGAAGAATTTAAGAAAAATCCTCCATCTAAAGAATGGGATGGTGTTTATGTTGCTACTACAAAATAATAGCAACGAATATAAAACTTATAAAAAGTCCAGCAACTAATCCAAGGCAAAACGTTTTACATAAATCACAACTTGTCCATAATTGGCTACCGCTTGATATATTGAACATACCCCAAGCACGTTGATCGTCTTTACTCATAATAATCCTTTACTTGTCATTCATTTTGTTAATTAATTCAAATGCTACTTTAACTTTCTCTTCTAATACAGTAATAGCAGAATGCATCTTTGCTAATACTATTACTAACGTAATAAATCCTAAAAATAATGGCCATAATTGAGTGACCAATTGTACGAGACTTAAATCCATAAATATTCCCTACCTAACTCTTTTTCTAACATTTGATTAGACATCTTCGATAAATATTTATACAAAATAGAGGTGATCAAATGAGAGTAGCAATAGTATGTAACGGTCAACTAGGTTCCGCAATTAGGAACGTTATCACTAGACAAAAGAATCGGTTTAATACTGATGTAGTTTGTACTTGGTTTGATGATACATCTGTAGGCAAAACACTCTCAGAAGGAGCATTGCCATTTTCTAATTTTACACCAGAAGATATAGCACAAAATCACGATTATATTGTTAGCAATAGTGACTTTGGTGTAACTCATGCTCTAGCAAACGCTATGACAGAACATAATACACTTATTACTATTAATAGAACAGATATGTTCCACGGAACAGGTAAAAATATAGTAGACGGAGTTGGTGTATTCTCAGGTCTAATGGACATGATGTCAGCAGTTATGGTAGAAGAATATTCTAGTATAGATAGAATGGATTATTATGTAGGAATGAATCCTAACATGTGGGACGGAAAAACTCCTATTTCTCCCAATTTAGATCCTCAGTTATACAGAGAAATTGTACAAAGTGGCACAGAGCATTTTACAGAAGTAAGTTTAAGAAGTAGAAATTATATTGCTGAAACTATAAGTCATTCTTTATATTTGCCATATCATAGTCATGATTATACTTTAAATTGGTTATATTTGAGCAAGAAATACAGAGACATTATTCATAATAGCAAAGGACATTTATATAACCACACAGATAGTTACTTAGATATATTTTGTAATATTAACGGCACTAAATTTAAGCAACCTCAAAACGAACTTTACTATACCAGAGTGCCTGCTACACAAGGAGCCAGTGCTTGGCATTATGCTGAAGCATGTTGTGTTGGTAGTTGGTTATGGCAATTTAGCAACGGTGAAATTGAGAAAAAAGAATGGCATCCTAAAGATGCTGATTGGGGACTATTTACTAAAAATATTTTTGGAAAACGTTTTCAAGCCGCTCCTATTGCCGCGTAAATAAATACCTAAAATAAAAGGTAATCATGACATCCAAAAAATCCCAGATTGTTGCTAGGCAATTGACTAGTACACCAAAGCCTATTAGTAGAGAATTTAACATTAAAGAAGTAGACACTTTGTCGCATTTGAGAGTAGAAACACTTGATGTTAAACTCATGAAAGAATTGAGGTCAATGAAATATAAAGTTGGACCTGAAGGTATGGATATATGGAATAGAAAAAATAATTATCTTGTTGAACTCAAAAATACTAAAATATTAGACCAATGGATTGAAGTTTTAAAGTTAAAGAAAATTATATTGTACAATTTAGTATTACCACAAATAGTTAAAATTAATAATTTTAAAAGGATCTTTTTTATTGAAGAACATGTTGTTTGTAATATTGAAGGATCAGAGCTATTAGTTTACCAAACATATAATACTAGGTCTGATTTTATGTCAGAAAATGTAGACGTTTTAACATTACGAGAAGGAGTAGTATTAGTATGCCATTAACAATAATAAGTGATAATGAAAATACAGTAGAAGAAAAGTCAATTATGGGCAATGGAGTCGAAGGTTGCTTGTTTTTAACTTACTCTGAAAACTCTGATCTACAAACATATAACTTAGCACAAAGAACAGCATATTATTATAGATGTACTGTTCCTGGAGTTCCAGGTAGTCTATCATGTAGTAACATAGCATACAATGTAGGCGGTGATTTACACAGATTATCTTGGATGGCACATACCAGTTTAGTTGCTACTTACGGTATTATAGTTATTAAGCCGGGAGTAATGCTAGGTATAAAATTTAGACAAGAATTAGTAGATAAGGTTGGCCAACTTAGAGATAAGGTTAGCCAACTTGGTTCTGGGTGGGGACTTGTTCGTGGAGATCACGACAAGTACTTTGTTATAAATCCAATTTATAGTTATGTTTATAAAAGTAATAATATTGATGAGATAGAAGAATGCTGTAAAGCAAACAATTTAGAAATTATTATAGACAATGATATGATTTACGATCGTTCTCAAAACGATATAGATTATGCTAAATGGACTGAAGATGATTTTCCTAAAGATCTTTATAAAGATTTAAAATGGAAAGTATCTCCCAAAAACAAATCCATACTTCGCAATTTAGGAAAAACAAATATAGTCTACCACAAAAATTTTACAGATGATATAAAATCAATTGTTAAAGATTACGAACATAGTGATACTTTTTCTACAGTAGAAGAATTAAAGGAAAAGTTAGAACAGTACCCTAGTGATACTGTTTGGCTTATAGGCGACTTCCTAACTTCTATGATGACATTTTTAACAACACCATTCAATGAACTTATGATACTTACAGCAAGAGTTAGATATACTTCTGATTCTGTTGTAATAGCGAAGTTATATGACACTAGCAGACAAATACATTCGGAGACGTTCAATGTTTAATTTAGAAGAAGCACAAACTTATATCCTAAAATGGATAGACGATTTTGTATCGCAACCAAATCCAGACATAAACAACTTCCCGCCTTGTCCATTTGCCAAACAGGCTATACTAGATAATAAAGTAGAGTTTGAAGTATGTGAAATTAAAATTGATTCATACCTTAAAGAAAAAGCAACACGCTGGAACGAGGATACAGATGTATGTTGTATTTTTGTTCCTAATATTAATTCTACTAATTTAAGTGTTATGGTAGAAAATACAAATAAACTTTATTTAATGGAGCAGGATTTTGTAGTATTAGAAGATCATCCAGATGAAGAAGAAAATATTAACGGTGTAATAATGAACAATGGGAAATATCCTATTGTACTAATGCAACGATTAAGTAAAATACAAATGTTTAGTGGTATACTTAAAAAGAGAGGATACTATGATGTTTGGAGTAAAGAAAATTTAGATGATGTAGTTAACTGGAGACATCATGAAGATCTTGTAAAGTCCTAACAAGACTATCACGTTTACAAAGTTTAACAAAATCTTCTTTATTGCTATTCCATTTCTCACCAGTCCAAAATTCAAAACCTTTTAACTTGCCTTTGTATATACAAGTTTT
>ENA-UZWR01001098-UZWR01001098.1-metagenome-genome-assembly--contig:-Day-1-25m-contig-1098_pt1 | contig 19718 bp, 16 predicted proteins | sample MGYA00260337_ERZ794897 | MGnify/ENA metagenome assembly ERZ794897 | reverse complement strand
TCTCCATCATTTGCGTCTAGTTTCCAAACCCACATCGCACTAGAAGAACTTTGAACAGACGTCAATAGGATAAATGCCGTATTTTCATCAGTTTGAACGAAGGCAGGGTCTGAGGGATGTGTGCCTTTATCCAATGTTTTTTGCCAAATAGAAGTCGCTGCAGTTCCCGTGAGGTCTAATGCTAAGACCACAGGNNTCATCTGAATCTTTATCAATAAGTGATAAAACTAATTCCGCTGTTCCATCTAGGTCTAAATCTGCAAGTAATGGTTGCGCTGTCGGTTTGTGATTTCCATATGCACTACCAACGTAAGGTCCATCTGTGCTTCCAATCATGAGTGAAGAATCAGAATATGTCCATAATAACTCTGCACTATGGCTACCTCCTGGTGACCATCCTGTAACCGAACATACTAATTCAGGAGAATAACTCTTAACGTAAAATGTGCCACTCATATCGAATGCCACTATTATTTCTTGAATACCATCTTCATTCAAATCAACAATGACCGGTGCGGCTTTGATTTCATCAGTTTCTCCTAGATCTACCTGCCATGCCAGATCTGCATCCTCTCCCTCAATAATTTTCAACACACTGTGGAGATTACCTCCAATGTCTTCTGTCTGTATAATTATTGTGAATAATGAATCGCCCCCGCACCTTTCTATGGAATCCTCACTTGTAATAATTGAATTTGTCAAATCAGCAATAGGTGTAGCAAACGAGTCAGTAGAGTATACGTAATCATCATATTGCCAATTAATAACTGGGTCAATTATGGTGTTGTATTCTGATGCATTTTCTGGTTCTCCTATCCCTGCACCTCCATCTGGACTATGATGAGGGGGTAGAGATTCTCTCCCAGGAGTTTTTCCAGATTGAGGCCATGGTTGACCACCATCTACCCAAATAGATTCAGATTCAGAAGTATGTGATATTACCATTTCTTCTTCCAAATCTAATTTTTGATTATCGATATCCGATAAATAACCAGATTGTGGCATTAGTACCAATAGTATCGTCATTACCATGCAAATAGTAACTTTGCTAGGGTCAATTGACATAGTAGGACCTGTCATCAGGGTTCAAATGGGATTCCTTACCCACTTGAACATTCGCACTAAACTATCATCCAGACCTACGGTCTGTGAGTGGATGGCTACTTTCCAGCAATAATTACTACCCGTTGCTCTTATACAGGAGTGGTAGGTCGGCAGAGCAACGGACTTCTCCTCTGGAGGCTTTGCCGATGAGGGACGGGGGGTCATTCCGCCTTCCTCCGACAGACCTCGGAGCGGTCCGTTGATAGGAGGAAGAAGACAATGTACAGCATAGTCACCCGTGAAGACACAATACGCATACCAGCAGAGTACATCCGAGCAGGACGTAACTTAGTTGACCATATAGATGAGTTAGCGAATGATGCTTTCGAAGGACGTTTTGATCCTGATGAAAACTATACGCTATTGACTTTTGATCACGAGCCACTTGGACGTGGTAAAATCATCCATGGTGACGGAGCCATATACCAACGAGTAAAGTTCAAGGCACTTCTTTTCAATATGGAAAATAATGAAGTTGTCGATGGCTATGCTTCTGAAATATCAGAGTACGGTGCCTTTGTAAGAATAGGGCCTATGGAAGCATTATTACACAAATCTCAGATTTTAGATGAACCAATCAATGTAAATTTAGGAATTAAGAGAATTGAGGGTGCATCAACTGGAAAATATCTTGAAGAAGGATCTTACATCCGTTCTCGTGTAGTTTCTAAAGCAATAAATCAAAATGATCCTAGGGCTAGTAAAATAGGTCTTAACTGTAAAATGGATGGTCTTGGTGCTTATAATTGGATCCAGGAGCAGGATTAATATGGCTAAGCAACCATTTGCTTGTGGAGAATGTAATCGTATTCTTCCAGACCCTGAGCACAAGAATGATGTTGTTCAATGTAAACATTGTCCTAATGCTCCAGTAACAACTGACTGGCAAGGATATGTAATTATTCTAAATCCAGAAAGATCAGAAGTTGCAGCTAGACTTAACGTGACCAGTCCAGGCACTTATGCTTTGAAGGTAAATATCAGATAAGGAGGAAAAAAACATGCAAATAATAGAAAGAAAAGAAAATCCGCTTCTCGGAAGAGTAGAACTAACTTTTGAGTGGAATCATGTGAATCAACCAACACCTACGCTATCCGAAATGGTAAATGCTGCAGCTAAGGCAGAACCTGGAGCAAACAGAGAATTAGTATTCGTAAAAAACGTCAGCACAAGATACGGTCGTCCATTTACAACAGGTGTCGCACTAGTGTATGATTCTGTAGAAAATGCTTCCTTTGAGCCTAAGTTTGTTCAAGACAGGCATCAAAAAACCCGTACAGCTAAAGAAACAGGAGGAGATGAATAATGACTGATGGACCTAATCCAAAAGCAAAGTGGTCAAAGTATACTATTGATGGTGATTCACTAGTTAGAAATGGCGAATTTTGTCCTACTTGTGGTCCAGGAGTATTCCTTGGCGTTCATAATGATCGTAAAGTATGCGGTAAATGCGGACATAATTCTAATGATGAAGAAGAGTAATTATACTCTAATTTTATCCCACTTGCCATCATTGGTGAGGACACTTTCATCAATTATTCCGACACCTATATCGTCCCTTGAATTTGTTTGAATACGTTCTCCATCCTTTAAACCATCATGTCTCCATCCAGTCCATATCCAATTACTATCTCTAATCTTTACATCATATATTGGCCCTTTACATTGATGTATTTTAGGCAAGTCACGAATAGAATCCATTGTAGCAAAACATTTCCCATTTAATTTAATGAACCACCCCAATTTCTTATCAAAATTGAACCCCGTAATTAATTCTGGTAATTTCAATACTTTTTTCTCAATTAATATGCCATTTTGATCATATATTGCAATTCCTCCTGCATGTGAAACTAGAACCAAACCTTCTTTTGCCTCGGTGAAACCTACTATCTTATCTTGCACCTGATCTATGCCGTTCCATTTCGGGAAATCCGTTTTCCAGATTACTTTAGAATTACTATCAATTCTGTATATTCCTCTATTTTTTGAGGAGAAGCAAAGAGTATTATCTATTTCAGATAGGCCCATCGGTTCAGCATCTAAGGATTGCGACCAAATATTAGATTTAGGATGGAGTACACTGCTGCTTTTGTTACTTCTAAGATCTGCTTTTGACCCTCCATTCGACCATTCTTCATTCACATCGAAAGCAGCCATTCTTGCTTGCCTAAGTTCCCTTTCAATCCACGTACCAATCCATTTTTCACCTACAATTGCACTAGAATTAATTGAGGACGGAAAAGGTATTGAGAAGGTGCCAATTGGTTGAAGATTTTTATCTATTTTTAGTAACTCCCCCGAAACTCCTGTGATAATATGGATATTATCTCCTGAGTCTATTTTTATAGGTGGAAATCCTATATCGGAGTGTTTCATATTATGGCCTATTATCTCCTATGTTTGAAGGTGTGGTTCAGAGGATTGAAATTTCAATACCTTTACGAATATCCATGGTGGTCCTTATTGTAGCTTCTAATTCGGATGAAGCTTCAATGAATTTATGCAGCGCAGTATTACGTTTACCGGGTTGGAGTCAAGAACATTCTTCTATTAATGGGAAGTATCGAATCCACGAGTCAGGATTAGTAAATTTATTAGTAATCGATGAACTTCATATTTTGGCGAATCATATAGATATAGATTATGAAAAATCAACAGGAATATCAGTTGAGAACGTATTGATATTGTCTAGACATGTTTCTTCATCTCAGACTCCTGCTATGACTCTACATGCGATAGGTATCCCTGGAATTCTACCTTATGGCGAAGAAGGTCGTTCAGGAGGCGTAAATGGCATCTTAGTGCCCCCAAATCCATTTTTCGCATCACTCTTCAGAACCATGAATGCGTTCGCGACTGAGAGAAAACTTGGTAATGAATTTGACCTTACCTTAGAAACCACTCATCACGGACCAGTATTGAGTAAACCTACTCTTTACATCGAGATAGGATCTACTGAGAAAGAATGGTGTCGTTCAGATGTTGCTGATTGTTGGGCAGAATCAATATCATATGTTTTAGGAATGGATGGTTGTTTGTTACCGAATTTAGACGAAAATATTGATGTTATGATTGGATTTGGAGGAGGCCATTATGCGCCCCGGCATAAATCGATTATTCTTAATTCAAATGTTTATCTTGGGCATGTAATCGCGAACTATTCATTAATATTTGATGATAACGATTCTTCTGAAAAACCCACTGGCCCATGGATTAATTGTATTGTTAACACAGTGGAATCAACAAGAATTTCATTTCCAAATAATACTATTTTCGCTCACCTTGATCGAAAATCTTTCAAAGGTTGGCAACGATCTGCAATTATTGAGAAATTAGGAGAATTAGGTATACCTGTAAGGAGAGGGAAGGAAATCCTCCAGAGAGAATAGTCAAATCTCTCCTTCACTTCGTAGTAGCATGGCTGTCTTCGGCAGGTTTGTGGTTCGGTTATTACCGATCGCACCCAAATTTATCGTTAAGCGCATTGCAGGAAGGTACGTTGCCGGTTCTGATATTAATTCAGCCGTCACTTTGATGAAGAAAATGAGTTCAGAAAATACTTCTTTTACCATCGATGTATTAGGTGAAGAGATTAAGGATTTAGATGAAGCAAGATATTTTGTAGAAGAATATTCGAGAGTTTTAGATGAAATTATATCGCATGGAATTAACGCCCATATATCTTTGAAACCTACTGCATTTGGTTTGCTACTGGACAAAGATATAGCCATCGCAAATATCGAAGAAATATTGGATAAAGCCGCAATGAATAATATATTTGTTCGTTTAGATATGGAAGATCATCGAGTAACTCAAGACACAATTGATATTGTTTTATTGATGCAAGAAAAAGGACACCAGAATATTGGAACTGTATTGCAAGGTAGACTTTTTCGAACAGAAGATGACATCAAAGAAATCTCCAAGTCATTGGGTTCTCTTTCTGATTTTAGAATATGTAAAGGAATATATCTTGAACCTGAAGATATTTCATATTCTAATTATCAAGAAATAGTTGATGCTACCAATAAGTGTATTGATTTAATGTTAGAATCTGGGTCATATACTGCTATTGCTTCACATGACTACCCTATAATTAATCATAGTTTAGAGACATTAAAGAATTTGCAAATGTCTCCTAATTATGATCCAAGAGAAAATACAGTTGGCCCGAGAGATGGCAAAGGTATAGGGTATGAATTTCAATTTCTTTTAGGTGTACGTGGTGACCTTAGGAGGAAGTTAGCATCCGAAGGTCATTTCACGAGGTTATATATGCCATATGGCACAAAATGGTATGAATACGGTATCAGAAGAATTCGTGAGAATCCAGATATCGCTTGGCATGTCACTAAGACCTTGCTCATGCCTTGGACTAATAGAAGATAATTGATTCAATATCTCGGATTATAATTCTCTTTATCGTCCTCGGGTACATGTAGATAAATTCTTCTTATTTCATTAGCTAATCTCTTTCCATTGAGAGTCCTTCCTTTACCGGTGTGGAGTGCTCTTATCCTCCATCTTCTACCATCCATCTTCATTATGGAACCACAAGAGAAAACCCTCTCAGGATCACATTCAATACTACTAGCGACACTTCTTTCACCTTCTGTCATCGTAATAGGTACTATTGTCCGGTCAACTCTTACTGCCCACATGGCTGAAATTTTCGAAGCCTCAAGTTTTCTGGATTCTTTCGATGTAGAATCTTCTATCCTTGTAATTTTGTAAGTTTGTTCCTCATGCGCGAAATAATCATCTCTTGTTATTAATTCATCTTCATCAGCTTCAACTAGAGCTAATCTACTATCCATTCTGTCTGATAATGTGGTTTTAACAGATACGGATTTAGGGGGTCTTAATTGAAGATTCTGGACATTGCTACATTCAATACATCGGACTAAAAGATCCTCTCCATTACCTTTCATTGTCCTTCTTAATATTTCATGTTCTGTCATTTTCGAGCATTTCGGACAAACTGTAACATCAACTACTTCCTCTTCGACGTCAGTATCTTCCATGTCTCTTCGAAATGACGTCCTCTATTGAAGCCATCCTTAGATGGGATGGTTGAAATTAGAGTTAATATAGCCACAGACATGAACGACACGGGCGGATTCGGATTACCTCAAATGTCCGAGCGTGAAATGTTTGAAAAATTACTTTCATCTGATTCTAATTATAATGATGAAGAACCAGCTATTGCAGCTAATATAGGCGAACAAATGATACATATGAATCTCATTCCATTAACTAGGGCATTTAGAGTCAGAATTAGGGATATTACATCTAAAATACCCGCAAAAAACGTGGTTTTAGTTGGTGGAGGAATTGGTCACTTATCCGCATGGTTACTTGACTTATGGACCGGTGATCCAGCAAATCCTCCTGAGGAGGTACGTTCAAGGCCAGAGTCATTTAGAATAATAGAGCCAGCAGGTAAATTTGGAGTTATTATTGATAGATTAATTCGTCGCCACTCTGCTGAGCAGTGGTCTCAGATTTTAACACGGCCATGGCAAGAAATTACTGCTGAAACATCTTCTTGGTCTGCGGCAGCAGCGTCTTTACCTTCTAGTGCTCAACCCTCTCCTTTACCTCAGCCAATTGATCTGATAATTATTGATGTACCTGAGATAGATAGGCCATCAGCCACTCTCGCGGCCTTAGATATCGTATCTATTGGGGGTTTCATATTAGTTAAGGAACCAGAAGTGCCTACTGGTGACGTAGGAGTGCCTGAAGAGGGACATGAACCCAATGACGCTCAAAAAAAGGTCGCTTCGTTCAATAAATGGATGGATATAATTCGTAAATGTAACATCAATCATTCTATGGCATTTGCAGAGTTATCTGGTGGCACATTAGCAGTCATACGTCGTTCAGTTTGAAAAATATCAAAAATGTTAATCCTTACATCATTTTTCGGTTTGTAATTTTTAGTGATAAGGTTTTCATTGGATGAATTATCTACTGATTCAATGAGCAAATCAATCCTTAAAATACCATAGCCAAATTTGTCATCATGCTGATTTTGATTTTCTTTCATTTGTGAATTTTGACTAATAAGTAGTTTGATTTCTTCAACTTTACTTGAATCACTATCTGAATTTCTCTGGTATTCGGGGTATTCTTCAAGGAATAATGCAAGCGACCCTGAGACCCATGCAGTTGAAGCAGAAGTTCCGCTTGACCAACCCCACCAAGATTCTCCATTGAAGACTAATACTGGGACTTCGTGTCCTGGTGCTACAATTTCTGGTTTCTTATCGGGGTTATTTCTTGGAAGCTTAGGCGGCCAAATATCTCCATTATTATCTCCCTCCGAACTACCAACCCATAAGTTTCCAAGTCTCGTGATCCCACCTACGCAAATCACATCATCTACTGAACCAGGTGAGGATACATCTCCGTCATCATTTTCTCCATCATTTCCTGCTGCTGCCACTACATAGACTCCATTTTCAATAGCATTTTCAACAGCGGTTTCAAGACTATCAGTTGTGATAATACTAGACCCAAATCCTTGAGCACCTCCTAGACTTAGCGAGATTATGTCTGCTCCTTCAGAGGTGCACCAATTTACTGCCTCTGCTATTCCATCATCAGTCCCCGAACCAGTTTCATCAATAGCCTTGGCGACCAATAAATCGACATTTTTAGAAACTCCATTGAGTCCTCCATCAGCCACAATGATTCCTGCCATTGCAGTTCCATGACCATCATCATCATAGGGAGTTTGCATCGAATTAATCACATCTTTCCAGCCAATTAGGTTGATGCTAGCTAAGTCGGGATGCTCAATATTAATTCCTGAATCTACTACACAAAGAGTCACGCCTGTACCATCTAAGTTTTCTACAGAATTAATACCTGTAATGTCTCTATATTCATCTTCCCAAGTTACTAATGCTTGTGGAGGATTTAGCCCTAGAATAGTTCCGCTTATTGTAGAAAGGGCCCAAAGAATAACTACAGCAAAAACAAAAGTTGTAATCAATGTTAGAGAGACGCCTACTACAATTTTTATGGCATCATCATTCTTATTCTTGATATTACTTTCCCACATTGGCGAATTACTATCCTCAATAGATTCATTTGCCTCTTCAGATATATCATCCGACACTAAATTTGTAGGAATCTCACTCCAATTAGAGTCATCATCTTCCTCATCCTTACTGAATAAATATTCAAACAAAGCCAACGGCAATAATAACCACATCATTAATTCGGCCGCACTGAGATATACAACTAGAATAAAAAGCAGAATAAAACCTAGGGTAATCAACACACCAATAGCTGAAAGTGATTCGAAAAGCATTAGCCTCACCACGCGTCTTGTCTATCAAAGTGGCTAGTAATTGTAGTATTAGATTTACAATTTCCACATTCGATCCTTGTAGGAAGAGTCATATCGCAGTCTTGACAAATAGTTCCTGGTACTCCTCCTCCTTGACATTTAAATTGCGCACAATTTATAGTAATTTTACCCGATGGGTGCTGTATTACTGAGGTCTCTTCTTTGCAAATAGGGCACATTCCTTGTACATTTTCTTTTGATACAAAATTTAATTCACCCGATACTTCCCTCGCTCTAGTAGATTGAATTCTATCGCCCGCTGCTCCAAGCATGAATTGAGGGTACCATATGATATGAATTAGCAAAAATACCGATATTATACTACATATTAAGTAAAGCCAAGGGAATTGGTATAACTCACCATCCGCTGAAATAGGTCTTGTTGAGACTGAATGTGCTCCTGACCAAGAAAAAATATTAACTAATATCATCCATAAACCTAGACCTATGCTCCAAAGTTTAAGACTATGGTCTTTCCAAGCAGTTTGCACAACTCTTGGGTCAGGATGAGAGTGTCTTTCCAATACATGCACATCTCTTGTCTCAGTAACTGCTCTATGGACTACGAATATTGTTAAAAATACAAATATTAGATTTGCTAGTATCACTGGTCCTAATTGCGTGATCTGTAAGTCAGTAGGGTGTAAAGCAAAAACCCGCATATACCCTAATTGTACAGCGAACATACCAAGGAGCATATAGATTATATTTTCTCTCATTATTGGGAAACGTATGAATAATTGTATTGCGAATGCGAACCATGCAATGGCGGAAAGAAGTGTTAAAATCAGCGACAAATCTTTGAGGAATAATATTCCCTGTGTACCAACTCTATTGTAATCTCCACCGCTATTTAGTTCGCCTATTCCTAAGTCCCAAGATCCCAGTATTATTGCTAATGCTGCGACCCCAAATGCTGAAAATTCAAATGCACCCCAATTTTTAGAAATCATTTTGAAATGAAATACTATTTCTTCCGAAATCCGGTCTAAGAAACTTAGTCTTTCGTTATATTCAGAAAGTGTATAATTTAATGATATTTCACTCAGTCTCACAGAATCATTTTCTTCATATTCAGAACTAATGTCCATTGATTCGGCACCTCCTACATATCTCCGAGATGAAATCCCGCATTAAGTAACTCGCTTACATGGATTAAAAATATGCTTTATTGATTAATATCAATTCATTGCAAATAGTATCTTCCTATTCTCCAATAAACAAATTATATGGCGCCGAGAGGGAGATTTGAACTCCCGAGGGAAAATCCCACATGATTTCCAGTCATGCGCAATACCAGGCTATGCGATCTCGGCTTCATTATGTCCGAACGTTCTCCACAATTTGAGCCTGTTGCTTTTGAATTGTGAGTTTTGACTCTCTCTCCGTAGTCATTAAATCGAAATTGTAGCACGAGCATATGTCGCCACTGTGGCTTAGGGGTATAGCATCCCATTGGTAATGGGAAGGTCGGGAGTTCAAATCTCCCCAGTGGCTCCATTATTTTTTGAGTTTGAAAATGTTAATTTTTATCATTTCCCACAGTTTTGCGGAAATAAGTTCATAATCTAACAAACAAACGACACGGATATGTCTGACCGCCGTAGGACTGCACTTGCTCTAGTGTTACTAATGATAATCGCTCCCCTAACCTCAGCTGCCACAAGTTCTTGGACAGGTCCAAGCAATGTGAATCCTCCAGATGATGGAATCACTTTGACTGGTTTCCGTGCGCCTGGAAATTCTACAATTCAGGATGGTTGGCTTCATGTTACTGATACTGAGATGGCAACTTCTCTAGATACAGGAATTTTATGGGAAGGCACTGATTTATCGGCAGGAAGATTCTTTGGGACCGATTTTATTGATTCTACAGAAACAGTAACTCTATTAGATGATGGTACAAGATCTAATATTAGCACTTTCGATACAGGTGTGTCTTCTGTATCGATGCACAGTTCATACACTTATGCTCCTGGTTGGCAGCATGTTTACGACACAGATACATCCACTTCAGTATCTGAATGTAATAACCTTTCAGGAACATGGGTTGATCATGGGTATGATAATAATTTTAATAATCAATTAGATACGAATGAAATCATTGAAACTATGATGTATTGTAGTGGAAATGCTTTACAAGATAGTATTACTACTCTTACAGTAAATGATGGAGGATATGATTACTCAGCGGGTACTTTATCTGCGACTGGAGGGTCAGGAAGTGGTTTCTCTGGGACTTATTCTATTAGTTCAGCTATTGCTAGTATATCTGTGAATAGTGGTGGGACTGGATATGCTGTTGGAGAAACACTTTCTTTCCTTTGTCCAGGTGGTGGATGCACAGGTTCTAATGCATCTGCATCAGTAGGTTCCGTTGCTGCAAATGGTTCAATATTATCTATAACATTAGCCAATGGAGGTTCAGGTTACACTTCCCAAACTATGTATATTTTGGTTTCTACCACCAATGGCTCTGGTGTTTCACTGTCCGAAGTACTAGAGACTACTGGCTCTATCTATCAAGCGTTTGTTACAGATGGTGGAAGTGGGTATACAAGTTCTCCAACAATCTTACCCAGTTCTTCTGCAGGTTCTGCAGCGAATATTACTGCAGGATTAGGAGGATTCTTTGATTATGAGGTCGCAGTTAATTCGATAGCATCAGGTCAAACATCTAATTGTATGCTGGGAGGTTTCCAGGTTAATGCAGGTATGGATACTGATGAAGATAATATTCTAGATTCTAATGAAATAACTGATATTAATTATTTATGCAATATAAATGAATTATGGGGGGCGACAACATTCGCAGGCTTTAATGGAACTAATTATGGTGGAGAACAAACAATGTCCTATGGGACAATACCATCTCAAGCTAGTCAAGGAATAGTATCAGTTGGTACAATGCCTGGTTCTGCCGTACCTAGGGGGACTAGTGGTTACTTCCTTTTACCTCAAGTTAGTTTGCCAAACACTGAATTTTATAGTGGTCTATACATGACTTTTGATCATTGGCACCACCTAGATACTACTGTTTCAGGCGGTGGCGACGGCGCTTGGATAGAATACAGAATTAATACTGGAACTTGGAATGACTGGACATATATTTCTCCTGATGTCACCGCATCAGGTGGTGGATATACAAGTACTATGTCTACTGACGCTCCATCTCCAAACGGTGCTCCTTCTGGCGCGGTCCCAGTTTTCGCTTCACCAAGTCATAGCGGTTGGTTGACTGAAAATGTCAGTATTTCTTCAATCTCAGATATTGACAATGCCTCGAAAATACAGTTTAGATTCCATATCTGGACCTCACCTAATGCCTCTTATGAGCGGCCCGGTTGGTTCATCGATAATATTGATTTCAACAATGATGGTATAGATAGAGGTGTGTGGCATCATGGTTGTATTGCTGCTACTACTACTACATGCCAATATGTAGCCAATTCATATGGGGTTCTTCAAAGAACTATTGATTTGTCTGGTACCAACTCTACATCTAGTATCGAAATAGATATGGAATGGGATTTACAAGGTAGTACTCAAGACAATGCATGTATTGAATTATCTTTGAATAATGCAACTTGGTATGACCTCTCATCAACTGGAACTACGTCAACAACAATTGCCTGTGAAGATCGAAGCGGAGCAATCCCTGGTTACCCCTCATATGATGGAGTTTTTGGTGATCAGAGCGGCAGCATCAGAACAGTTGACTACAGTATACCAACTGCTTATCTGAATCAACCCAACGTAAACATTAGATTTGTCGTAGATACAGATGGATTCACTAATTATGGGGGTTCTCTTGATTCCAAAGAAGGTTTTACACTTGCTGATATTAGAGTACTTGATGATTCAGGCACTATACTATTCAGAGATGATATAGAGAACCCTTCAACTATGACGCATTATGGCCTAAATGGTTTTGATGATTGGGCGTACTATACCTGGAACTTTGGTTCAATGGAGGAATTATTCAATTTTGAAGACTCATCAGCATCTAACCCTACTACTGGTAATGCTCCAGGTTGGACAAAAGGAACTGGCTGGGGATATGGTCAACTTGGTTCTGCTGCAGGCCCTTCAAATGTCCCTTCTTTCCCATATGTATATGGTACAAATCTCAATGGTAATTATGCAAATAATGCTAATTCTTTCCTTACCTCACCAACATATGACATACCTAATGATGGGTTAGCTTACCTGACATTTGACAAGTGGGTATGCACTGAATCTTATTGGGATTCAGTAGGCCTTATGATAAAGGTAAATAGCGGCAGTTGGAATTACTTTGACCCTCAAATACCAGGTTGGTACGATGGTTCTCCAGGTTATTCAGGTAACGCTATGAGTGGTAGTGACGCATGGATGAATGGCGATTGTGGACAGAGTGATTTTGAAAATAGAGTCGCTCCTCTCTCTTCTTATGCAGGAGATACTCTCCGATTTAGGTTCCATATAGATACAGATTCTAGTGTGACTTATCAAGGTGGATATTTTGATAATTTCGGTATTCTAATTTCAAATTATGGCGAAGGCGGTTATTGGTTGAGCCCTTCAATTAACATGGGAGACATTGATCAATTCAATTATGGTTGGGTAGATATTGATGCAACAATACCAGAAAATACTTCAATAACTGGCTCTTTAATAGATTCTATCGATGAATCAGTAATTCCAGGTTATAGTAACATAACATTCCCCTTCTCTCTAGCTGGTGTTAATTCTGAAGAATATCCACAAATCAGAATTAAAGTAATTATGGATACTAGCGATGAGGAAGCAACTCCTCAACTGAAGAAAATTAGTGTTGGTGGTAAAAGATATTTATCTGCAACAAGTTCTGATTATAATGGTTGGGAATTTAGCCCAAGTGTGGAAGTAATCGATGAACTGTTGAATGCAACAAGTATCGCTGGAACCATTACTTCTGACTATATTCACTCCTCAAGACCGATAAAAAGTATCACCTTAACTGGTAACTTTTCGTCAGGTCTGATGATTAGTGCACTGACATCTACTGGTGCAAGTTTAGGCCAAACTTCTCAAGGTTCTATAGCCTTCTCAATTCCACAGAATGGTTTCGCTCTTTCTATATCTCTCCCTACAAATGGATGGATTGATAGAATGGTCATTACTGCGAATTTCGCTGAACCTGCTGTTAATCCATCTATAGATGTGATCAATGATGGTTCTTCTGAATGGTCTTTCCCTATTGGTTCGGACTACGGTCATTATGGATGGCAATCATTGATATCTACTAGTGACGAAGGTTATATAACAAGTGCAGTTATTGATCTAGATGGCAATTCGCCTAGTTCAGTTATGGTAAGATTACCTTCTTTAGCAGCAGTAAATAATGGCATGATATCAATAGCACCAGGCTCTTCCGATGGCTTCCAATCTCCAGTCACTTTGACTGTCGGTTCATCTAGTCAGACAGGTAGTTCCGGCAGCGAAGTCTTCAATTGTATTTTAGATAATAGTCAGTTAGCAGGAATTAATTATTTATCTACATCTCACACTGATTCCGATACAGGAAGGGAATGGCGTGATGTCTCCATAATTCTTGACTCTACTAGTGCTCAGACAGTGTCGATATCAAGTATTGGAATTGGTTACTTAATATTTGAAAATGTGTCTGGTTTAGGTCCTTCAATATCGGCATACCACAGTTCTATGACGCAAGATGATCCACCACCAAATCAAGTTTCAATCCCTGTGAATATTACTGCAGAAATGGGTTCTATTTCTATAGATGGAGATTTAAAGTTTGACTATATAGTTACAAATAGAGATTTCCAAGTACCTAACACATTATATCCAAATGGCGAATTAGTCGAAATTACTACTAAGCACCATCACTTATATGATAATTCAAATTTAGAAACAATATCTCTACGAGGAATTGCATCTGATGGCGAGATTTTGATGTTTGAGGCAGTTAATGGGGCGGACGGCCTGTGGGGCCAAGGATCTGATCCTGTGACATTTACTCAACAATCAGGTTCATCAGTAGCTCCTATGGATTCTTCAACCTCCTTAGAAATAATTACGCATAACGACGGATACGACGACGTTGTAGTACACTGGATGTTCGATGTCAGCTGGATGTGGGATGACGTGGGTTCAATACGTTGGGTTTCACAGGCATTCGATTCATCTGGAGAAACGGTATGGCCAGCGGTGTCGCACAGCGGTGAATCGGGTAAAAATGCAGTAGAAAATGATCTAATTATTGACTCTTTTGAAGTCAGAGATCAATATGGTAGACTACTATCTAATCAATACTCTTCCTTTTATCCATATGCAATGATGGATGCCGGTGAATTGAATATTACTGGTACTGTAAAATTCCAAGATTCTATAGCAGTCAGGCCTTTAGGTATTCATTATACAGTGGGTCTCAATATATCTGGTCTAAGTTACTTATTAACATCGGGAGATGATGGTTACTACGGCCTTATTTCTGCTCCAAGCGGTTTATCTAACGTTTACTTATCTCCTATGATGAATACTGTAGGCCCTACTGGATACTCTTTGGGTGCTGAAGATGTCACAGGGACGCCTCCATTAGTCAATGTTAGAGTTGATCATGAACCTCCAGTTGCCGGTCCATTAGAAGTCAATACTCCATCCGGATTAAAGGCCGCTCATGGAAAAGTCTGGGACCCAACAGTCCCTCTTTCTTTGTTTGTCACAGTAGATGAATCAGAGGCTAGAGGTGAAATATTAACTCTCAACTATTGGCGAGGTTCAGTTGATGACACTAACGGTGATGGTATCGCGGATGAAGATGAATACCTATCCGTATTCCAACCATTAACTCCTGGTATGACTGGTCAACAGCAAGTGAATTTTATCGGAATAGATGTCTCACAGCAGTTATTTAATTCTCCAGTGCATATGTATCTTGAAGGAACAGATTGGGCAGGCCTCAGTTATCAAGATGGAGGTACAGGTGGAGGTTTCGGTGCTTCTAATGCCTGGGCGACAGTTGTTGTAGCAACTGATGAACCTACAAGTATCAAATCTGCTGGCTATTCTCTCGATAGAGATTTAGGCTTCCTACTTCCGGGTAAACAACATACTTTTACTATGCAAATTGAAGAAGCTAACGGCCTCAATACATTGGATAATATCACAGTTATGCTATGTGGCGACGGTACAAGTGAATTAGGTAAAATGAGTTATGATGCATCAAGAGGTACTTTGTGGTCAGATGACTCTAGTTTAGTAACTCCAATTTCAGTTCAGACCATCCAAACTTCTTCAGATATCATTCAACTTTCGTTGATGTTTGAGATATCCTGGAATTATCCTTGGGAAGATGGACAAAATTCATGTAAACCTAGTGTTTCAATAGTTGATGATTTTACCACTGTGGCATATCAGAATAATATTGGCGAACTATCTTGGTATCTTGACAATAAGTATGTGGCTATACCTGAAGAAATAGAGGACCTAACTCCTCCTTCATCTATTCCTAGTGGAACTTCTGTTTACTTGGGCCAAGGTGATGAATTTAGAATGTCTGGGCATGTTTATTACTCAGGTTCTGGGGTCGTAGCCTTTGATATTCCTGATGATATGGTAGTTGAATATACTGTAATTTATGGGACTGCACCTATTCAGGTTTCAACCGATGTTAATGATGACGGTAGTTTCGATACCTCGATGATATTACCATCCAGGGTTCCATCGAATCCAACTATGGCTGTGCAAACAGAGGTATTGAATTTACCTGGATTAGGCGTATCAGATATTAACTTAGACGCTACTGTAACTGTTGACAGTGCGCGTCCTACTGTTTTGTTTGATCAGTCTACGTATCCAGATTCTTCTTTGGTACTTTTAGAATCTGATTTAATCAATGATGTTCTTGTAACTGTGACGATCGTCGATGAAATTGGTATGAATGAAGGACCATTAGATGTCGAGTGGTTAGTCTTGAGATCTGGTGTTGCAGTCGCAGGCTCAGAAAATACTGGTCAATTAGCAATGATAGAAGATGGAGATTCAAAAGATATTTATCAAGGTAAGATAGATTTCACACCATTAAATGGCATGGCAATAGAACAAGGTGATCAAATTGCATTTTGGGTTACTTCAACAGACAGGGCTGGTAACAAGGTCGCAGGTCTTGGTAGCGAATCAGCACCAAGATTACCTACTTTGAGAATAATGGAATTCAATCCCGAGTACACTCGGGTAGTGACTAACCCTACTGAAACACCTATGCTTGGAGAGCTTCTAACTCTCCAAACATTCTGGGCAAATGATGGTAAGAGAGAGGGTACAATCACAGTCGGTTTGTATGAATTAAAACCAGATACTAATACATGGAGCCCTGCACTTTCTACCTTACAAGATGGGGATACTGTAATAACTCTTAATGCCCAATCATCCAGTGTATTAGCGACATTCAAGTGGGAGTCATATGAAGCAGGACAACCTTTGCTAGTATTGGTTGTTACAGATCCTGAGACAGGTGATCCTGACTTTGAAAACATTAATGGTCAAAATATAGACATAACTGGTATAAATGTCCAACCACTGCCTATTGAAAAAGAATCTTCTACTACCTTATACCTAGTTGTAGGAGTTTCTGTAATTGCAGTGGCATTAGTTGCAATCATAGTAATGAGAAGTCGTGGTGATGATGAATATTATTATGATGATGATGAAGAAGATTACGAGGAAGAAGATTGGAAATACGAAGAAGAAGATGATAATTGATCTGAGTAGGCAAATATTAGTTGGGGAGTAATCAAACCCTCATCTAATAGCCTCCTGTCATTACTATCTACCACTTGTCTTTATAGGCTATTTAGCGGCGATGCATACTCTGAGGAAGTAATTCCTTGGATGGGATTGGGATGAGTAATAATAGCGAAGCGATTACAGTTGAAGAACTAAAACATGAAGTAGAAGACCTGAAAGTATTGGTAAATACTCTTCTGACAGTGATTATGGAAGAGGCCGATGGCGTCCAATCAGGAGCGGCGCCTACGATTCCTAATCAGCCACGACGTGGATATTGCATGTAATTAATATTCAACGGGCTCGGGATCTACTGCACTCCACATATAACAGCAAGCAACTGTGCGCCATGGTATCCATTTTTCAGATATTTCATATATCTCCTCATTGGTTAATTTTTCACCGGAATTATATACTTTCTCAATTCCACGAATCATTCCTATATCTCCTATTGGAAATACATTTGGTCGTAGTAGTGTGAATATTAGAATCATTTCAGCTGTCCATCTCCCTACCCCTCTTAGTTGAATTAATTTCTCGATTAATACTTCATCATCCATTTCTTCCCACTGGTATTTTGAATAAGTACCCCAAGATTCAGCAATTCCTATCACATATTCTACTTTTCTTTGCGACAATCCACATTTTCTGAGATCCTCAAATTCTTGCGATAATATATTCTCTGGTTTTATTTCTCCTACTTTTTCTGTTAGTCTAGACCATACTGTCGAAGCAGCTTTAACTGAGATTTGTTGACCAATTATTGATCTAATTAGCGTATAGAATAAGTCACCTCTAGAAACTAATTCCAAGTTTTTATATTTTTTAATTAATTCAGAGAGTTTTTCATCCTTTTCAGAGAGTTCTTTCTTGGCTTTATCCCAGTACCCCGGTTTATCTCCTAATTGTACCATGGCTATGGCTAAGACCTCATAGTTCAAGATGGCTACCATTCTCGCATTAATCATGAACTTAGAGAAAGTACTATTCGGAGGTGCAATAATTTCAACTATTTTATTCGTTATTCTAAGTACTACTGGGAATACTGAATTAATTGAGAAGAACGATTCTTGGTTAATCGAGGAAACATGCCTAGGGAGTCATTCTAGTGACATAAGCCACACGCACAGTAGTTTATCCATATTTATTGATGGTAGCGAAGTTCTTCTATCTGCAAATATTGGCATACAAGATTCTGAATGTCCTGAAGGAATGAGAGGCATACATACTCATGATGATACGGGGAAATTACATATTGAAACGCCGAATCAAATCGATGCTCCGATAGGTGCTTTCTTCAATATATGGGGTGAAACATTTAATTCAGGACAAATTCTTGATAATACTGCTAATTCAGAATATGACATTGAAATGCGTGTCAACGGCGTAATCAATGAAGAGTATGAAAATTATGTTATGTTAGATGGAGATAATATCGAAATCTATTACAAACAAAAGTAACTATCCTTTGATAACTGCGAATGGTTTCATTCTCGCTACGGGTCTTGCTAACCTTGCCTCACTTGTCAATCGGATAACTTCGTCAACATCTTTGTATGCATCAGGGGCTTCTTCCGAAAGTACATTCGGAGTTTTTGTATGTACATTAATTCCCGCTGCTTCAAGAGTTTCTCTTAATTTTTCTGAATCAATTTGTTCTCTTGCAGCAGTCCTTGATAACCTTCTTCCAGCACCATGGCAAGAAGAAGAAAAGGCATCATTTCCTCCCTGCTTAGGGCCTGCCAATATCCAAGACGCAGTCCCCATATCTCCTGGGACTAGGACCGGTTGACCAATTCCTGAAAACTTCGAGGCTAGTTCAGGATGGTCTCCGCCCAGTGCTCTCGTCGCACCCTTTCTATGAACACAACATCTACATGATACTCCATGTACCTTATGATCCTCAATTTTAGCAATATTATGGCTTACATCATAAATGACTTCCAAGTCGCTATCTACTCCTATTTGCTCTCTCAGTATATTTCTAAGTCGTTGGGTCAAAGCTGAGCGATTTGCAAATGCGAAATTACCTGCTGCCGACATTGCATCAAAATATTCTTGACCTTCTTTACTGAATATAGGTGCAGCAGCTAGTTGTCTGTCAGGGATTGTCATATCCCACCTACGGGCATACCAAGAGTTGTCAATTTTCGAATAATTTTGTTCAATTTTCGAAACATGATCAGAGCAAACCTGATGTCCCAATCCTCTAGATCCAGTATGGATCATCGCTGTCACTTGTCCTTTACGTATACCAAAGGCCTTTGCTGCTTGTTCGTCAACTATCGAATCTACAACCTGTAACTCTAGAAAATGGTTCCCGGAACCAAGTGTTCCTAATGATTTACTGCCTCTCTTTTTTGCTCTTTCTCCAAGATTTCTCTCATTTGTTTCTAATCTCCCATTAGATTCTATAGAGGCTAAATCTCTTGATTCTCCCCATCCCATCTCAATAGCAGCATTAGCCCCTTCCGATAGAAT
>ENA-UZWR01005042-UZWR01005042.1-metagenome-genome-assembly--contig:-Day-1-25m-contig-5042_pt1 | contig 19969 bp, 21 predicted proteins | sample MGYA00260337_ERZ794897 | MGnify/ENA metagenome assembly ERZ794897 | reverse complement strand
CCTTCCCATACTCCAGCATTTGCTATTGCTGTGTTTGTTGATGTTAATGAATAACTTATAATTCCATCTGCTCTATTATCAAACACTATAGCACCATCTATTACTAGTGTTCCATTTGGTTTCCATACCTTCCATCTACCTGATGCATATGTTGTGGCATTAGATAAACTCTTTGCTGCGTTAGATGAGTCTGTTATAGTTAATACTAGTGTGGCTCTACTGCCTGCTTTTACTCTGTATTCGTCTGCTCTTGGTGTCATATTAATACTCAATTCTAATTACCTGCTCCTTTTATTCTTCTCGACCTATTAAAGATTCTTGATGATTTTGTTCGTGAGAATATACTCATTGATTTAGAACGTATTCTTGTACGTATTCTACCTGCTGATATAGATACTCTTCCACCTTGGAATTTAGTCAAAATTGATTCTGCTATACTTACACTTTCATTTATACGTAATACTATTGTTTCAAATGCTTGTCTTACTTCTGATACAGATACGGACTCATTGATAATTCTTGCTAAAGTCCTTGGTAATCCTGATAATGCCTCTATGTTAACAGTCTCATTTAGTACCCTAAACATAACTCTTGATGCTAATTTGGATTCTACTGCCTGAACAGTCTCACTTACCAATCTAACTAAAACTCTTGGTAGTGATTGTATATCTTCTATTCTCTCTGTCTCATTAATGAATCTGTATACATTACTTAATCTATTCTTTGTTTCTGATAATTGCATTGTATCAGATATTGATCTTGTAATACCACCAAATCCTAATGCACCGTCAGATAACTGTAATGTACTATTTAATATTCTTACTAATGTTCTTGTTGCTAATGATGCATCTGCTAACTGTATGTTTTCTGCTAATATTCTAACTAGTGTTCTAACACTATTTGCACTCTCTGATACTTGTAATACGTCTGCTATTGTTCTTATTAATATTCTAACTGTTATCGGTGCTTCTGATATCTGTAGTGTATCAGATACAAGTCTGAACATTATACGTGTTCTTTCATCAAAGTCCTGTATATTCTCTGACTCTGATAGTATTCTACATAGAGTTCTTGCACTTGCTAACTGTTCGTTTAATGCTTCTGTTTCATTAATATGTGCAAATAGACCTATTATTCTTACATTAGCTTCTGCTATACTTAATGAGTCTGAAACTATTTTTATTAGTTCTGACTTTAATTCGAATACATTTTCTTGAAATATACCTCTTTGGAATACTCCTCTAGTACCCCATTGTCCTTGATATACGTTACTTTGAAATATGTTACTTTGGAATGCTGTTGATATAACTGCCAATTATGTTATCTCTGTCCATGAATCCGATGTTGCGTTCCATATAAAATGTTTACCTGTATCATTCTCCTCAAAAATTGGATTATTATCTGTTGTATCACTTACTACATCATCACTTGCTCCTAGTACGGTTATGTATGAACCACTTGCATACGAACCTGTACCACCATTATTTGCTATTATTCTTGTAATTTGATTAGATGTATTAGCCCATTTACCTACTAATTCTTTTCTTTCAGGAGCATTACCAGCTCCACTTGCACTTTCTAATCCTTCTGATATGAATAATTTTTCTTTACTAGCTTCATTTAATATATGAACAGTTGCAAACACATTACCTGTGACCGTTCCTGTTAGATTATCTGTATTTGCTTGACTTACATTTGTTGAATCACTACCACCATTTACAGATTCTCTTATTGCATAGTTGGTTCCTGTATCTGAATTAAATGTTAAATTACAATTTACAGTTCCACCTGTACCAATACCACTAATTATTACTTTCATATTTTTCTTTGCAGTAAATGTACCACTATCAATGGTATCACCTGCACTACTTAATGCAACATGAGCTAATCTTTGCCAAGTGCCTACCATTAGTCAGAACCCCATACTTTGACGTATGAACCTATACCAAAGTTGCCTGTTTGATCGTTATGTGCTGTTATAGATGTTATTTGTCCACTTGTTGTTGTCCATTTAAATGCTGCTTCTGTTCTTGAAGGATCTGAAGTAGAATTATTTTCTTCTCTTACAGCGTGCATAATTCCAAGTTTTTCTTTACCGTCTTTATTTACAATAAATAATTTTTGATATGAATCATGTTCTTGATCTTGATCTCCAATTTCTAATAAATTTCTACTGGTGTACGTATTATCACTACCACCATTTGATGATTTTCTATAAGCATACGTACTACCTGAACTAACACCATTTAATTTCCAAGCATTTCTGAAATTATTTCCACTTCCACCAACCATGTATGCTTCTACCATTAGATATTTTTTAGCTGTAAAACTAACGGTAACATCATCGCCTGCACCTGTTAATTCTGTTGAACCTAACTCTTGCCAAAAGTTTGTGCCTGAATCAGCTTCATCATTATCATATCCTAATACGACTATTTCTGAACCTGTATCGAATGAACCACCACCTACATTTTTTGCTTGAACTATGTTTATTTGATTAGATGTATTAGCCCACTTACCAACGTGTTCTACTCTATTAGGAACATTACCAGCTCCTGCTGAGTTAGAATCAACCAAATCTGCAATAACAAGTTTCTCTTGATTTGCTACATTTGAAATATCATAAGTGATGAATTCATTTCCAGTAGCAGTATGATTTGTGTCTATTGATGTTTTAGATGTACCTGTTCCCTCTGTTCCATTTACTTGCCATCTTACTGAATAATTAGAACCTGTGTCTATTGAACCATTTCCAACTTGTAAAGAAGCTTCTATATTTCCACTTGCTAAACCAAAAGTTAATACCTTCATATTGTCTTTAGGAGTAAATGTAGATGTAGTTATGGTATCTCCTGCTCCACTTAGACTAGCTCTAGCTAATTCTTTCCAACTTGTTGCTGGAGGTGAAGTTATATTTAATGCTGTTCTTTCAGCAGCAGTTCCTTGTAATCGTTTACCACTTAGATATTTAATAGCCATTATTCTAACCACCAATCATCCATGTGTTATCAGATTGTTTCCACCAGTAAGAAGGTGTATCATCTGTTTGTTCAAAGATTGTGTTAGCTGGTAGATTAGTCATTCCATCTAATTCAGAAGTTGTTGAAGCATCGTTTTTACAACCATCTAGTGGTGCAGAATCATTGTAAATTTTTAAATCATATAGATAACCTTTGATCTGCCCTGATCCACTTACCTTGTGATTCATTATTTTGAAATATTTTAAATCATCTGTTGCAGTTTCTAAAGTTGTAGCTGTATGTGTAGTGCCACCAGAGTAATCAGAGTTGGTTGAAATTGTTGTTTTCAGTTCGTTTGCACCTGTTCTACTACAAGTAACATAATAATCAGTACCTGTGGATATGCTAGTTGTACCACCATCTGTTCTATTAGTAGAAGTTAAAGAAGCTCCACCATTATCTGAACCATTTGAAAACCCTGAACTTGCTTTTGCTCTAACACCTGCAAACCTCTGTGACACATCTGAAACACTTGCGTTATCTGAAAATCCTATCCAAACTGTACCTGAACCTGTTGAAACAGTAAAGTTAATTTTGAATCTCATTGTCCATTTTGTATTACTTAGATTTGAACCTACTAAATTTGCATTTGATAAATCCAACGTACCTGATGTTTTTACAGTAGAATGATCCATGTCAAACCATAGTCCATTAGTAGAAGATTTGTATGGTTCTAAGTTGTTCTCATATCCACTAGTAGAATCTTCTGTCCATGTTGTAGGTGTTGCTTCGCTGAAATCTTCTGTATGATCTGGTGTAGATTTTAATGATTCTAAATCTGTACTATCCATAGTATAATGTGCTTTTAGACCTGACTTGTTAGTTAATGATGATACTAATGCACCTGCACCACTATTATATAATGCTGTTATTTCTGTTCCAGTAAGGACTCTATGCCATACACCCATGTCGTCTATACTTCCTTGTATAGTTTCATTAGCATTTTCCAGTCTTCCTATTCTTGGTGTATCATCACCCCAAGCTGAGGTTGCATTAAGTGTTCCACTTGTATTCTGATTAGTTTCTATTGTTCCATTAATGTAAAGTTTAACAGTAGCACCTGTTCTTGTGACAGCAAGATGAACCCATTCGTTTTGTGGAACAGCGTTTGTGGTCATAACAGTTCCATTAGAACCAATAGGCAAAGATAATGCTAGTCTATCCTCTTGACTTGAAGTTCCACTAGAATTAATTCTAAATTCACCTTCTGATGAACCATTACTATCTTGACATCTGAATATTTGTTGATGATCACTATGACCTGTATGATAAACCCAACAAGTTATTGAAAAGTCACCTGTAGCTGGTAATAATTTATTAGCAGTTGCATTAGGGAAATGAACTGGGTTTGTACCTGATAGTGAATAAGCACCTGTGCCAAGTTTCTTATTTGATGTATCTAATGTAACTCCACTATTTGTTCCATCAGCACTTGAACCTAATGAATCTGGTACTCTATCAGATTTAATTCCCTGTACTCTCTTTGCTCCTAAATGTACGATAGCCATTTATGCTGAACCTCTCTCTTTCCACTGAACTGTATCAACTGATGTAGCACCATTGTAAAATTCTAAATCGTAAATATAACTGTTTAAATATCTTGTATGTGTTGAACCATCATTATCTCTAAAACAAATATATCGTAATCCACCAACTGAACTTGGAATATCTGTTGCTGAAATAGGTGAACCAAGTGCATGACTACCTGTATGACTACCTGTTCTAATCTCAATAGTAAATTTAGTTGCTGATTCTCTTTTCATAGTAATGTAATAATCTGTGCTGTTTGAAAATGCACTTGAAGAATTTCCATGATAACTTCCACCTTGAGAAGTTTCACCATCTGATAATCGTATATTTGCATAAGCACCACCAGTTCCACCTGATGTTTCACCAAACCACATTCCAAGTGCATCTATTGTTGTGTTTGAAGAACCAGCTACACTTGCAGAAGATAACATTGGCATCATATATTGTGATGGCACATTTGAACCACTCATATTGAATTTATATCTTAATACCCATGCTGTATCACTTGCATTATTACCTGAACCAAGAGTTGTTTGTAAATCATAAACTACTGCATCATCGTCACCACTATGATCAGGATTGTATTGTAATCTGCTGTTAGATTGGTCTATTGTAATATTACCTGTTCCAACTTCTGTCCAACCTGTATTACTTGAGAAATCTGTTGAATATGTAACTGCTGTATAGTTTTCATTTTTACGATATATTTTTCTTGTATCTATTTCTTCATATCTAGAATTTGTAGGAACGTTTGTTAGTGTAGTTTTTTCATCTGTTACTATATCATCACTTGCACCGAATACAGTTATGTATGATCCTGTATCATAACTTCCTGCTGAATCATTTGTAACTGTTATTTTTGTAATTTGTGCTGATGTATTCGCCCACTTTGTAACACCTTCCCTTCTCATTGGAGCGTTTCCTGCCCCTGCTGTATTGGAAAATGTTGTTTGCCATATTGCTAATTTTTCTTTATCTGATATGTTTGTAATATTTCCAACTGCATAAGTATTTCCTGCTGAACTGCTAATAGAACCACTTATACTTGGATCGCTTGTTTGACTTCCTTCAGCACTATCACTACCACCATCTGCATTACGTCTATAAGCATAATTACTACCTGAATCTGTATTATATCTTATTGCGTGGTTTGTAGCTCCACCAGTTGCTATTGTATGAATTATAACTCTCATTTTTTTTCTTGCAGTAAAAGTACCTGAATCTAATGTATCGCCTGAACCACTTAATGCCACATGAGCTAATCTTTGCCAAGTACCTGCCATTAGTCAGAACCCCATACCTTTATGAAAGAACCACTAGCAACGTCTCCACCAGCTACTTGATTGTTTAATCTAATATTTGTCATTTGGTATGAAGTGTTAACCCACTTTGCTACACCATTTCTTCTTTGTGGAGCGTTACCAGCTCCTGTTGTGCTTCCACCACTACTAGCCCACCATAATACTAATTTTTCTTGTGCTGATTTATTAACTATAAACATTCTTAGATGTTGAATATTATCATCATGGTTTGTGTAAGCATATATGTATGGGTTGCTAGCATTAGTGCTATCAGCTCCACCATCTTGTTCATACCTATCTGCATAATTAGAACCTGTGTCCATAGTTCCATTTGAATGACCAAACTCAAGCCTACCTTTAAATCCATTATTTGCAGGGATTGTACAAGCTTCAACCATAAGATATTTTTTTGTAGCAAAATTTCCAGATTCTAATGTTGAACCATTATCCGTTCTAGTGACACTAGCTAATTCTTGCCAAAAGTTTGTACCTGAATCAGCTTCATCATTATCACACCCTAGTACAACCACCTCAGTCCCTGCATTAAAAGAACCTGAATCATTATTATATAATGTTACACTAGTAATTTGTGCTGACGTGTTTGCCCACTTGCCTACTAATTCTCTACGATCAGGAGCATTACCAGCTCCTGCAACTGCTGCCATGATTTGGGTTGTAACTAATTTTTCTTTATTTGATTTATTAATTATATGACTTGTTACAAGAGTTGTTTCTCCTGAAGCACCATGTCCAGCTAATAGATGATCTTGTGAAGTTGCAGTACCATCACTTGCACCGTTTGATGATTGCCTTCTCGCATAGTTTGAACCACTATCTGCATTAAATCTATAGTTTGCAGTAACTTGACCATCTGGAATTGTGTGAACTAGAATCATTAAATTTTCCTTTGCTCCAAAAGTTGGTGTTGTAATTGAATCTGATGTACCTGATGATAAAGTTGCTCTACCCAATTCTTTCCAACTTGTTTGTGGAGGTGCTGAACTTAATGTTGAACTTCCTTGTATTCTATTACCACTTAGATATTCTACCATGTTATGCTATTTGAACTTCTACAAGAGTTCCGTTCTTGTGAATTACCGTAAACACACCCTCATTGTTTGTGTCTATTTTTCGAATGTAAACATCTCTTGTTCCACTTCCAGATGCTAGTGTACCTACTGCTGTTCCTAACGTTTGTGATTCTCCTGATTGACCAGCATAAGATGTAGTTGTTGAGTTTGCAAAATTATGAAATAATGTAGCTCCTCCACCTGCACTTGCCCATGTAAGACCACCAGTATTACCTGATTGTGCTTGTAGGAATAATCCATTTGTAGGTGCATTACTTACCTTAAGGTTTGCTTCATCAACAATATTATCTGCTATTGTAGAAGCATTACCAGAGGAGGTTACTTCACCTGTAAGATTAGCATTTGTAGTTACTGTATCTGCGTTACCTGTTACTGCACCTGTAAATCTTGTTCCAGTTAAAACACCTGTACTTGGATTATAAGTTAAACCTACATCAGTTTCAATTTCTTGAGCACCTGTTTGACCATCTACGAATGTTGGATAAACTGTCTCATTTGTAGAGTCATTTGCTGCTGATGTGACTGTGCCTGCATTACCTGTTGTATCTTGATTTAATGTGGCTACTCTTCCTGCTGCTAGAGTACCACTTGAAATATTACTTGCACTAGTTGTATCTGTTGTTGCACTTGCTGCAAAGCCTGCTTCTGTTGCTGTTTGATTTATCCATTTTGATGTACTATTATCATATGCTAAAACTTCATTATCTGCTACTGAAGTGACTGTTACATCTCCCACATCTGCAAGAGCGTTTACGACTCCACCACCATATCCATACCAATAATTTCCCTTTCTGATCAGGATCGTTGGACTGGTAGTTGAGAGTGTTTCATTTTGACCACTTACTGTTTGAATTTGTCCATCTGCACTAGGACTTCCAGTATGTGTTAAAGTGATTGTGTCACCTGTATCTGCAAATAAGTATATTAAATCATATTGACTTGTGTTTGTTAATGCTAATTTATCAAGGACATCTGATGTACTTGATTCTGCTGCTATCACACATACAGTATCTGTTGGTGTTGCTACTCCACTTGCTATTGTAATTGTTGCTGTTGTTGGAGTAAATCCAAGCATTCCTTGTGCATCTGGATCTGCATTCCATTCATTTGTACCTACTGGTGATGAACCATCATCTGGATATGATGAAGCGTTTACTTGTGTTGCGTGTTTATAGAGTGCTTTTCTAGCCAAGTTTTACCACCACTGTTTCATGTGTACGAACTTTATCATTTAGACCTTGTTGAGGTGTATGATTGATTGCTTCCAATAATTTGAAAATACCTTTCATTGTTAGGCTCTTAGCCATTTGTCTATACTCCATTAAAGGTGTGATTTACGAAAATTTTCAGAGTATCTGAAGCTGTTTTGTTAAATGATGTGATACTGAAATGAGATAATACTTTTGTACCTGATGCTGGACTTGCTGCACCTACATGAATACAACCACCTATGATTGCATTTGCGTTGAAATCTGATGTTGTCCAACTGGTTCTCCATGTTACAATATCTGTACCAGAACCTGTGTTATCAGAGTCACCGTCATTAGTTTTAGGATAATTAGAATCTATTGCTTTTCTTGATGCTGTTACAGGTGTTGTCACTGAATTATATGTATCTCCTTTTGCTGGTGTTGCTGTACCTGTTCTTAATTCCATTCTTCCACTTGCACTTCCAAAGTCACTAGTTGCTGATTCACCTGCTGATTTCTGTGCATAATATAAATCTCCATCATTTGTAACAATATTTTTAGCATATAACCATGATTTATTACCTTCAGAATCTTCTTTTACAATACATATATTAAAGTCTGGATTAATCCAAGTAGTTCTAGGTGTACTAGATTCAGTCAAACTTATCATATTATTCATGATACTCTTTAGTATTTAAAGATTTTCTACACTTTATACTTGAGAACTGAACCAGTTCCACCAGCATTACCATTAGTTCCTGCTACTGCTGTTCCTGCTTGACCGTTTGAACCATATGCTCCACTACCAGAAGAACCAATACGATTACTTGATGGTGCTCCTGCACTTCCACCACTTCCTGCTGTTGTTGTACTTCCAGTACCACCAGTTCCACCAGAAGATTGTATTGTTCCTGTTTCAGTTAATGCTGTAAATATTAAGAATAATGTTCCACCACCGCCTCCAGCACCGCCTCCAGCACCACCGCCTCCGCCTCCGCCTCCGCCTCCGCCAAAGCCTGAAGCACCACCTGCGTTTGTACCATCAGTACCATTACCACCATTGACACCATTAGATGTTGAAGCGTTTACACCGTTACCACCGTTTGCTTTTATTGTACCTCCATTATTAACTATTATATTTTTTGCAAGAATGACAAGTGTACCACCACCTTGTCCACCGTTACCACCTCCTGTACCTGCTCCACCTGTTCCTCCATTACCAGATGCTGATGCATGATTTGAACCATCAGATAATCTACCACCAGTTGCTCCTCCTCCTGCTGATGTACCTGAACCTCCACCAGAACCATTACAATTTGGTCTTGTACTCAATGCTAAATATTCTATAATATGATTAAAAGCTGAATTTTTAGAACCTTGTGAACCTGCTGTACCTCCAGTTCCACCACCTGCTCCTCCAGCATATGTTGGAGCACCTACTCCATAATTACCACTTGTGCCACCAGAACCACCACCTGTGCCTCCGACACCACCTACTCCTCCACCGTTACCTGCTCCTCCAGCATTACCATTAGCTGGTGATAGACCTACTGTGTTAGAACCACCATTTGTTGCTACTGGTGACACTCCACCAGCACCTCCAGCAGGAGTTACTGTTATAGTTCCACCATTATTTACTGTTAGTGTATCTTTTACATATACAACTGTAGGTGATGCATCTATGGTTAATGTAGAATTAACTGTTAAATTTTCATAATATTTTGTTGTTGATATTGAAGTACCAGATGCTATAGTAACATTACCATCTTCACCATTTCCAAATAGAAATTCAGGTCTTGTACCACTGACTTTGTTTACCTCTGCACCTGAATAAGTCTGATCTACTGCTGTTACGTTTCCTGATGCACATGTTACTTTTGCTATAAGAACTGAATCTGTTGGAACTGTACCTGTAGTATTAGATGAATATCCCCAACTTTCTGCTTCACCATTACCATCTCTAGCAATAGTTACATAAAGATAATGAACTGCATCTGATCCAAATGTATGTGCTGCTGTACCTGTAGATGAGTTTTCAATATGTAAACCCTTACATCTTATTTGACCTGTTGCTACATCAACACTCCTATTAGATCCTGAATTACCTGTTACAGCAAATCCAGTCACAATATAGTCGTTTAATATTGTATTATCAAATAATTTCTCATAGTCTGAAGGCTCAATAATTTTTGCAGATACTGAGTCAGATCTAGGTATAAGTATTTTGGTCAAAGACTAAGTTGCCACTCCACTATAGCTCTCTTAGATGTTGTTTTTACTAATGGAGATGAATCAATCTGTCTAGCCCACATAAGAGGTGAACCTTGATTATCTCTAATTGCTATTTCATTCCATGTAAAATTTGCTTCTGAATAACCGAAATCACAGTTGACATATAGTGTTGGTCTTATGTAAACTCTATCAGCAGTTGATATTGTCTTCCAATATTTATTACTTGATGCCTGTAAATCTGTTTGACCTGCACCTGCTGCTGTAGTTGAATCTCCTACTCCTATTCCATTTGCATATCCACCACCTGTGATATTACCTAAATATTTTAATATTGAATCTTTACCTACATCCACAATTAGATTTTTTATGAGTTTATTATAGCACATTTTTTCTGTACCATCTTCCTGTTTTTCCCATGCTTTAATACGAACATGTCCATTAAGAGGTATTACTTCACCCAATTCTATGCATCTCCATAAATATCTTGTGTGATTCTAGATCCATATTTTGAACTTCCATACGTTGCTCTAGTCTTTTCATACTCTTGAACCGTAGCCGTCATACTTAAACTTTCTGAAAAGTCTTCACTCACAACTTGAATAACTACATCTGTCATGGCTAACAATTCTTCTGGTGATTCATAATCTTGAATCTCTTTAGATGTAGTTATAGCACCTTCGAAATCATGTAATTTTCTGACTATCTCTTGATCATCTTCAAAGAAATCAAAGAAATATTCCCCTACAATTACCTCTGTGTTCATTTGTGGATATGTCCAACTTATACTTTTTACAGCAAAATCTCCTGATATTCCAAGACCAGAATGTGATATATTCATGACATCATTTTCTGATAAATAACCTAATAGACTAGCAAAATTAACAGAAGTTCTTTCTTGAATTTCTGCATATCTATTTAAATATGATTGAACAAATCTAACACCGTCTGTTCTGTTTGTAATCCATGACATTATAATTTTCTTTGCATGTGTACCATATTTTGTTATACTTGCTGCTCTTTCACCTTTAATTACCATAGGAATTTCATAATCATAGTCAACTGTAATACTTGCTGAATTTGCTGGTGCTGTTGTAAATGTAATTTCTTTTGATAATGTGTCCATTTCATAATGTTCTGATGGTGTTTGTGAAGTTCCACCAACTTTCACTTCTACTGTAGTTGCAGCATGATCTATTGTGAACACCTTGTTATTTCCATTACCAGTAAATGATTGAGTTCTTTTAAATTCTTGTGTTTCACCTATTAATGTTAGCTGATTAACTAATTTAGTATCATCAAATCCTTTCTTATTTACTATAATATTTCCAGTTCCATGTGTAAATGTTTTATTTGTTATATAATTGAACTCTGCTGGCTCGAATACAAATTCTTTTGTAGGAGTTGTATAAAAAATTCTATTTGTAAATGATGCAAAATCCCTTATTATATCAAATAACTTACCATCTGCTATAAATTTATCAACTGTTAAACCTGAAGCTATTGATCTATCATCAAAAGTGAAGGATGTATTATTTGTTATCAAATCATTTAGTATATGTTCTGGTGTTTTGTCTTCATAGCTTTGACCTCTTACTTCTGTTTCAACTAAAACTTTACCAAAACTCTGTGCTATAATCCTTTTATATGGCATTTCTACATCTATTTTTGTAACATATCCACCAAATTTTAACGTGGATCTAGGGTTTATTTTATCTTTAATTATAGTAGATATTTCGTCATCAAGTGCAATTCCTTTATAAATTCTTAATCTTAGTATTTTACCATTAAAGAAATTTTGTGTTGAACTACCAGTATATGTTGTTGTTGAATCAAAAACATTAGTCTGAAATACATTACCCTGAAATAATGTACCTGTTTCATGTGTATCTCCTTTTCCTATAAGAAGTGGATTAGAATTTGTTCCATTGTATGTTATAGTTGCTGTACCTTTTGACACACCATCTACATATAATGTTACTAAGTTATCAGAGTTTCTTGACACACGTATTAAATGTTTATTACCATCATTATATCCATTCGAACTACTTAATATTGTAGTGCCACCCATTTTAAATACAACATCTCCTGCTGTTCCTTTGTTTACAGATATGGCATAACCATTTGGATATGACCCTCCTCTCTTATCTAAGATATGTCCGTTTGTTGTTGATGTCCATTTAGCCCATACATAAATATCAAACTCACCTGACAGATCTAAATTATTATTATCTGGTACTGATATGAATGAACTACTACCATTGAAGATTGCTTGTTTTCCATAATATTCGTCTTCATCTTCATATGTTATAGCAGTTGCAGAACCATGATTAAATATTCCACTCTCATCTTTCACATTACCTTGTAAATTTAAACATAATGATAAATTATTTAATTCCATAAAATCCTGTTGATAATATAATTCATCGTTAACAGCAACATCTTCGTTTTTTGGTATCTGAAGTTCTAATTGATCTACTGCACGATCACCTTCTTTTGTTAGTTTTGATTGTAATATTGTTTTTGATGTGTAGTTACTACCTAGTAAGATTTTTACTTTAGACATATTTTATCACTCTGCTGCAATAGGTGCTCCTGCTATGAAACTAAGATTTGCTGTCCACGTAATAGGTGTTGAACCTTGTTTGCTTACTTCAATAGATTCTATTAATCCGACCCTAGAAAATCCTATATTACCAATTATGATTTGATATTTATCTTCAATATATGTTGTTTGAAATCCTGAAAATGATGGTGATGTTTCGGCTTGATTGTTTACAAGAAATTTAACTTGATCATCTGCATTCTTGTTTGTTGTTAAACCAAATGGAGTAGTACCTCCACCTACACTTGAACCATCAGTATTATATGGATTTTGTAATATAACATCTGATGCCTCATCATGTAATACCCAAGATACTGATATTCTACATGTGTTACCTTCTGCTTTTGTTAGTACATTATTCGCATCTCCTGCTAAAGGTAATGGCATAGCAGTGGCTGGAGTTAGTAAATTTATAGAAACAGTATTAATATTTCTGATTAAATATCTGTATTTTTTACCAGTTTTAAATGATCTTATCTCTATTACTTCACCCATTTTAGATTATACCTCTTCTACTATGTGATTCTCTAAGTGCTCTTTCTACAATAGGTTTTATTTGTTGTAAATCAGTATTACCTGTAACCTTTTCTATTGTTATATTTATTGTTACATTATTTTTTTGATCATAGTTATTTGTGCGCCCACCTAGTGCTGTATTCGGTGTGACATATTCCATACCTCTTTCTCCAAAAGACCATGTTTCTCCAGTATGTTGTCCTATACCTATAACTGGTTCTGTAATCATACCACCTGTTGCTTTCTTATTTCCTCCACCAGCGTAACCACCACCACTAGATGAACGTTTCATCATCTTAATCATCTTTTGAACTCTATTATATGCTACACCGAATGCTTCAGATGTTTTTGCAATTGCCTCTGAAATTTCTTTTTCTTTTCCTGTCTGAATGTCTTTTTCAGTTTGCATTATCTTTGCATGTGCTGCATTTCGTTTATCAATATCTGCATATAATCCTGTACCATCTTCAACAGCCTTAGCAAATTGTTCTCTTAGTTCAGTTTGTTTTTTATTTCCTAATATACCAGCCTCTTTCATTGCTTCAAAGTTTGCTATGATAGCAACTCCTTCAGCACTTAGTCCAGTGTTTATTGTTTCTAATACTTCTTTTAATCTAGGAGGTGCTTTCATCCATTGATCTCCTTGACCATCTTTTTCATCAGTAAATTCCATTCCTTTTCCTCCTCTTGCACCAGTTTTACCTGCTTCTGCATTAGCCCATGCTTGACCATACTTTGCTTTACTTTCTGCCATTAATCTTTCTAGTTCTGATTGTTGTTCATCTTGTGAACCGTAGCCACCGAATATACCAGACTCTCTGTTTTGTTTCTCTTCTAGTTTCTTTGCTGCTTCATCTGTTTTTGATATTATTTCATTAAAGCCATCAGTTATTGCTTTGTTTGTATTATCTATACCTGATATTACTTGTTGTGATGCTTGTGTTACTAATGATTCAAATCCTCCTGTTACTCCTGCTATTTCTTCCATTTTTGTATCAAAACCCACAAATAATTTTTCATAGGCAGCAGCTTTATCAAAACCTTTATTGAAAAATCCTTCTATCTCTATTCCTACAGATTTTCCAAGCCTTTCAACCAATAAACCAAGAACTTGTGCTGGATCTGTAAAGAATGCTAGTGCTGCAATACCTACCTTCTCACCCATTTTAAATAGATTAGCTCCTGCACCTACATTTTCTGCTCCAAACTTTAATAATCTAAGTGCTATTGGTTTCATAACACCACCAAAGAAATCTCCTATAGGTCTTAAGATAAGTGTAAATGCTGTTGACATAATCTTCATCATTGATTGTGCTATTGGTGATGATTCTATTGCTTTAGTGATAACTCCACCTGCAATTCCTAGACCACCTATTGCACCCATTCCTAAAGCCTTACCTGTTTTTCCTGACATTCCCATTTTATCTCCAAATGCTTTTGTTTTTCCTAAAGTTTTTGTGAATGCATTTGCTAGTTTATTACCTTGTATTGATGCTCTTTTATTTCCTACGTCTTGTTGAGAAATTTTACCCTTATCTCTTAAATTTGCTACTGCACCACCACCTTCATATCCTCGTGCAAAGTCACCTTCTTTAGCAAGACCTGCTTGTAATGCAAATGCTTGTCCAGTTCCTGTTTTTCCTAGTCCTTTCATTCCTAGTTGTCCTAATCCTTTTGCTGCACCTATACCACCTTTTACACCCATCATTCCCATACCCATTGCTTTTGTACCCATCGTACCACTAACCATTCTTTCTATGATAGAGTTCCAGTGTCGTGTTTCTTCTGCTCGCATTCTATCTTTTACTCTTACTTCTCTTGCTAATTGTAAATCTCTTGCTTTTATAGCTTGTACTTCTCTTCTATTAAGATCATATTTCTCTCTGTTTGTATCTTTATTATGTTTATCATGCTCTAATTCGTTCATTACATTACTATGTCTAAGTTTTTCTAATCTTTCTTGTTGTGCATTGTCAATTTTACCTCCACTAGAACCTCCAGAACCACCCATACCAGTTTTCTTCATCTGTTCTATGAATTTCTTTAATATTTTAGTATGCTCCTCTAATCCCTTAGCACTTTTCCTATCAAGTTTTATCTCGAAGATAATATTGTCTTCATTTGCCATATATATGTAGATACTATATGGCTATTTAAAGTTTTTAGGTGGTGGTGGAGGTTTTAACTTGGTGTTTTTTAGCTGATCTGATATCTCTTTGTGAATTATTAAGAGGTTTTTGAGGAATTTGACTGATTGGCTGTCTGTTGTTTCTTTTGTCCATCCGAAGTTACTTGCACAGAAGTAGTAGATTGTGGCTGTTGTTCGTTCTCCGTTGTCGAGCCCATGAATGTCACCATCCAATCCTCCAAGAACTTCGCTAAAGGGTAGTCTACCATCACTCCAGCGATGATCTGTTTTGCAACTGAGGATTTCATGTTTCGAAGAGCTGATGCAGAGCCTACTTCAAAAGGTGCGTTACGAATAACCTTCAATAGGATAGTTTGCCTATAATTAGGTATATTCACTTTAGGTTTTGTTACATCTGATAAATCAACACAGTTATTGATTACAGATTCTAATTCTCCAAATGTTAAATCGTCTTCATATTCTATTTGTTCTTTACGACCTTCCCAGTCTATTTCAAAATTCTTAATTGCCAATATCTATCACAATAACAACAGTCTTATAAATCTTTCTACTCTTCTGCTGATTGATTGTTCTTACATTCTATGGTTACTGATTTTACTCTCCAAGCAATGTTTTCAAATACTGGTTCATTTGGTGCTATTCCTTCAATGTCTAAACCATCTGGTGCTAAACCTGTACCTGTAATCTTTATCTGTTCGTTTGCTGATTTTGAAAATAGTATCTCTAATTCTGGTGAACCTCCTACTGTTTCTGAGAATGTTCCACTTGTACCTTTTGATACTTGTTCTAATACATCTTCTAATATTGTTTTGTTTAAGTGTGATGCTTTGAATGATCCTGTAATATCTAATACTTGTCTGTATGCATCTACTGCTTGATTTGAGTTTAATCCATATAACAATGTTGTGTTTTGTGCAATGTTTAAGTTTAAGTCTTGTACTTGTGCTAATACGCTTCCACCATATTTTAACTGTGCGTGTGCAAATGTGAATGCTCCATGATTTAATGTTGGCTCTGATGGTGCAGTTCCAAATGTTGTTGCTGGTGCATCTTCTTTTCCATATGTTGCTGATAATGAACAATCTACTGTTGCTCCTATTGATGTTGTAATACCTAATGATGATGCTACACATCCTTTTAATGTTCTTACTATATCTGTACCAGAACTATCTCCTGCGTTAAAACCTACTTCAGTTTGAAATGATCTTGGTTGTTTATTAATACCGTTTGATGCGTGTGGATAAGTGTGTGTATATGGGTTACTGCTTCCTGCTGTACTAGGTGCTCCGAAAAATGCTCCTAAAATCCAAGGGTTACTTAGTGCAAAGTCTAATGAAATCTCTCCTGCCTGTTGTCCATATGCATAACTTTCATATGTTAGTTGATTTAGTGCTGGTAAGTCAATTCTATTATGTGTTAAACTCCAAGAGCTTAATGCATCTCTTAAACCGAATTTTTTATCACATGTGGCTGAGCCAGCATATGTACCTTCATATCCATACTTAACATACGATTGTGCACCTGTGCGAACCATTCTGATATTTAAATAGCAACTTGGTATTTAAAGATTTAGGCAGGATTTAACTTCCTATATCTCACGCCTAATATATGTTTGAACATATTCCTGTATCCATCATTCTCTGATATACTTGTCATAACTCTAAGATCTACAAAATCTGTTCTTCTTATATTGTTCTTTATTATAGTTGCAACTTCTTTGACCATATTATTATGATAATCATGATTTTGGAATGTTCTAACCTCTATGTTTAAATCTATTGTAGATAAGTGATCAGTACCATATAATCCCCAATATTCTATAGATTCTTTCTTAGGATATATTAGTATTAAATCCCTTCTTGCATCAACAAAACCTACTGCTTTCTGATCATAACTTTTTGTTAGTATAGGCATATATCCTAAAGACCAATTATCATTGATAGCCTCTATCATATCATCAAGTGCATCATATATTGCTATACCCATTCTACTTCATACTCCAGCTAAAATAAGCACCCAATCGTTCTCTTTCTAGTCTAAGTGCTTTTCTTTGTCGTTTTGCTCTAATTATTCTTACTGCGATTTTTTGTATTTCTTGTTTTGGATTTGGTGAATTATAAACATCATCTCTTTCATCACTATTTTCTGACATCTGTAATTTTGTTCCTGAAACCCATTGCTCTATTTCTCCCATCTCAGAAACATCTATAGGATCTCTATCTTCATCTTCTCCATCTGGATCTGTAACCATTATCTCATCAACAAATGTATCTACTGCATCATTAAGACTATCAAAATTTGCAAAATCTATAGTGTTTAACAAGAATTCAGTTCCTTTAATTGTAAAACTATCACCATTATTTTCAATTTCATAAGTCTGATTTGTTGTTGCTAATTTTTTATTAAACAATTCAACAGATGCTGCTGTCATATCAACCTTAAAGTCTTTTAACGCTTCGTTTAATTCTGGAAATTTTTGTCCAAATTCAGATACTAATTCACTCATGGTATCACAAATACTTCTCTACGGTTAAGTACGCACTCTTCAACTGTTTCTTTCCACATCTTCATGGATTGATCAATGTTTACTTGATTACTTCCTATTGGTATTTGATCCATTCTTAAACTTGTTGTTAGTAAATCTATAGCAACTAATTTGACACATGCATCCTCAACGTCAATAGGAACTGTATCATCACCATATCTATATGTAACTCTTATTCTGTTTTTTCTCATTATACTGAATAAGAATCCTCTAAGATATAATCTTCCATATACTTCATCAAATTCATACCATTGTGAGTCTGCTAGTATATCATCATATGCAGAACTTGCTCCTTGCCAAACTTCTATCTTATCACCTTGTGAAGAGTTAAGTGGTTGACAATTTCTATGCTGTAACCAAATTGGAGTACCCCAGCCAAATGTATATAATAATGCTAAATCATGAATTTCTTTTGTAATAGTTTTTGTTCTTCCAAATGTGTGTCCTATACGTCTGTCTAACTCTTCTTCTTTCCTATTGATTATTTTCTCAACTTGAGTCTTATTAGGAGTAGTGGTAGCAGTGATAGGAATTCTGAGGAAATCAGATACATCTTCTACTGTGCAGTATGTAACAGCCATGATTTAAATAAAGAGGTTGAGTATTTAAATTTACTTAAATACAATGATATATTCGGCTGAACCTGTGACATCAGCATATATACCTGCTTCAAATCTTCTGTGTAATTCATCAACATCATGAACATCTTCTCCAAATACTGTGATTTCTGCTGGTGCACCTGATGTTGTACCGTTCTTTAGTACACATTTTGCTCCACTAGAACCTTTCTTTGATACATGGACAGCTACTACTACTCCATGACCACCTTTTACAAGGGTATCAGCATTGACATTTGCTACATTGTGGTTTAGTTCTACCATGCTAATTGATGCATATGTTCATATATAAACTTTATGAAAAAAAAAAAGTAGGCTGTTTTGGACTCTAGTAGCCTATGACTTGAAACTCGAATATTTTGTTTGCGATTGAGGTACTGTTTGCTACTTCTGCAAATACAGCTCCTGCTGAACCACCTACGGAATAGAGTTTGATTTTCTCATTTGTCTTGTCATATTCTACTTTGTATAGTGAATCTGTAAATTCAGGTATCACTGAAACGAGTGTAGAAATTCTTCCCTCTTTGAGGTCAGCAGACACTCCGTTTGTTGCATAAGCATCAGAACCACCAGCAGTGACTGTGACCTTATATATTCGCAGTTTTGAAACTAATGCTGCCTGAAAAGATAGTGTTTTTCGGACATTAGCTGCTGTCCAATCGGATGAACTGATTGTTACTGCCATAGATTAGTCTATGAACCACCTATATATAAGTATTAAAAAAATAAAAAAAGGGGGTTTTGTGGATTTGACTAAAGTTTGATATCTCTAATCTTACCCTGACTCTTGAAGTGTCTACAGACAGTTTCTCCCATTGTCCTGAATACACCTTTCTCAACAAATGCGTTGTTGACAAATGGATATGCTGGACTTCTGCGTGTTGCTTCATAGTATTCTGTTGGAATTGCGATTGAGATTCCGATTCTTGGATATCCGTAACCTTCAGCATCAGATGTATCTAATGCGAATAGTCTTCCGATCTCAGATGAATCACCAGAGTTTGATGGAGCATCTTTGGATGGAATGAATGGGATTCCATAAATGGAGTCTACGTGGATTCCGACACCAGTTCCTTTGAAAGTCTGAATTCCGTTAACATCGATTTGTACGAGTGCTTCACCGTATGGATTTGGAATACGGACTGAAGGCATGTATAAACCTTGTATTTCGGAGTA
>ENA-UZWR01003735-UZWR01003735.1-metagenome-genome-assembly--contig:-Day-1-25m-contig-3735_pt1 | contig 20176 bp, 20 predicted proteins | sample MGYA00260337_ERZ794897 | MGnify/ENA metagenome assembly ERZ794897 | reverse complement strand
CTCCTCGTTGTCTAAATGTAAACAATCTGTTACGCTCTCTTCGATTATTGGGTCGGCGAATACATCATCTATCCTTTCGTTCACTTGGGTTGCGTCTATTTCGCTATCAATAAGAAAACCGACGATTGACCTTACGCTACCAATTTCGATGTTATGATCGGCTGCCAGTTGTCTCTTTACAGAGTCTCCGCGTACATCCCTCATTCCTTCGCCAAGCTTGGGCGTTGTCTCGACTCTGACAATATTTGATGGCACCTGGTACACCTGCCCCCTTAGGGGGCAGAACGGCGGCAGCGACTACCGTCCATGAATACTACCCTTGGAAATTATTTCCAAAATTGGGATTTTTTGCAACTATAGCATGTTTTTTAGGAACTGTCCGGTGAAACTACCTTTCACTTTTGCAACGTCCTCAGGAGTTCCCATTGCAACTATATTTCCCCCGCGGTCTCCGCCTTCGGGCCCTAGGTCGATGACCCAATCTGCAGACTTTACGACATCTAGATGGTGTTCGATAACTATGATTGAGTGGCCGGTAGTTCTCAGCCTTAGTAGAACGTCGATTAATTGTTGAACGTCGGAGAACGAAAGACCGGTTGTCGGCTCGTCGAGAATATACATTGTATGCTTGTGAGGGGGGCGTCTAAGTTCACTTGCAAGTTTCACACGCTGTGCTTCTCCCCCTGAGAGAGTTGTTGCGGGTTGTCCAAGGCGGATATATCCAAGTCCAACGTCATTAATTGTAGAAAGTGTACGGTGTAGTTTGCGGTGGTTTGCAAAAAACCCGACTGCTTCGCTAACAGGCATTTCCAAAATATCAAAGATATTCTTTCCTTTCCATGTAACCTCAAGAGTTTCTCTTGTGTACCTCTTACCTTCACAAATATCGCACGTAATCCATACATCCGGTAGGAAATTCATTTCCAGTTTTATTGAACCTCCGCCTTTACAGGCTTCACAGCGCCCTCCTTTCACATTGAAAGAAAAATGCCCCGGGGTATATCCTCTTTCCTTAGACAGGTTGGTTTCTGAAAATAGTTTGCGGATATCGTCGAATGCTTTTGTGTATGTTGCAGGATTGGATCGGGGAGTTCTACCGATTGGGGATTGGTCGATTACGATTACCTTGTCGACCTTTTCGATTCCTTCAATATCGTCATGTGCGCCTGGTTGTGCGTCTGAGCCGTGTAAATGCCTCTGTAGTGAAGGAGCAAGGATACTAGAAACAAGAGAAGATTTTCCCGACCCTGATACTCCAGTTACAGCTGTAAGGCAGCCCAAGGGAAATTCAACATCGATGTTTGCGAGGTTGTTTTGACGCGCTCCTATTATTTTCAAATGTCCTTTCAAAGCCGGGGCTCTTTCTGAAGGTACTGGGATGCTTTTCTTACCAGAAAGGTATGCTCCTGTGATAGAATCTTTGGCTTTCATCGCTATTTTGGGGGGCCCGTTCGCAACAATTCTTCCCCCTTCTAATCCAGCACCAGGGCCTAGATCACAAAGCCAATCTGCCTGGCGTAATGTTTCTTCATCGTGTTCAACTACAAGCAGAGTGTTTCCTAATTCTGATAATTCACGTAGAGTTGTTAGTAAGCGTTCATTATCTCTTTGATGTAGACCTATTGATGGTTCATCTAATACATACATTACACCAGTTAGTCTACTTCCAATTTGAGTTGCTAATCTAATTCTTTGGCTCTCGCCCCCAGAAAGGGTGTTGGCTCTTCTATCCAAGGTAAGATAGTCTAAACCTACATCGTTAAGGAACTCGAGTCTGCCTTCTATTTCTTTGAGGATTTCTTGACCGATAAATGCACTACGATCATCAAGAGTTTCGGCGCTTTTTCCTTCACCCTTCATTGACATTACAATTCCTAAGGCTTCGTGTACACTAGCTGCTCCTATTTCGGGAAGTCTCTTCCCCGCCACTGTAACTTGCCTTGCCGCTGCATTGAGTTTCTCACCATCGCATTCAGGACAGTCTTCATCATTCATACATGAAATTAATCTACTTCGGGTTCGCTCTGATGTGGTCTCAGTGTATGTTTTTTGTAGTCTAGCAAAAACGCCTTCCCAGGGTTTACTGTACTTGTATAAAGAGCCTGTTTCGGAGCGGAATTCAAAATGGATAATGGTTGAACCTGAACCGTTTAGAATAATGTCTTGTGAATCTTCGTCTAAATCTGAAAATGGAATATTTGTTGGGATTCCGTAATGTTCCGCTGTCTGTTCCATTAATTTTCGATACCAATGCGGAGACATTGATTGTCTCCAAGGAATAATGCACCCTTCGCCAATGGTTGCTTTACGATTTACCAATAAATCCGCACTAAATCTTCGTTGAATCCCAAGTCCTTGGCACGAAGGGCAAGCGCCAAGGGGGGAATTGAAAGAAAATATCCTCGGGCTCATCTCTGGCATGAATGCCCCGTGTTGGGGGCAAGCAAATTCTTCCGACCAAACCATTGTTTCACCAACAGTTGTTTCGTTTGATTTGGACCCTTTGCTTAATTCGTAAGCTTTCTCCGGGGGTTTTAGGCTCTCGATAGCAACGGTTCCGCCACCTATCCTTAATGCAGACTCTACCGCTTCAGTAAGTCTTTGGCGACGATCTTTTGTGCAGCGTAACCTATCGATTCTAACATCTACATCGTGACGTAGATTTTTGTCAAGACCGTGGTCTTTCTCGAATGATGCTTCTCTTCCATTGATGCGCCCTTCTGTCCAGCCTTGTTCTACGAGATGACGGAATAAATCTGCATGAGTTCCTTTTCTATTACGTATTGCTGGGCTCCATATTGAAATTGCGTGCCCCTCTGTATTCCAAGTGATGTCATCTACAATTTCCTGGACGGTTCTTCTGGCAACTTCTATTCCACAGGTTGGACAATGCGGCTTTCCAATTCTGGCCCACATTAATCGTAGGTAATCCATTATTTCTGTAACTGTAGCAACAGTTGAACGGGGGTTGTGGCTTCCTTGTTTCTGATCGATGGAAATAGCAGGAGATAATCCCTCTATTGCATCACAATTTGCTTTTTTCATCTGGCCAATAAATTGACGAGCATAAGAAGAGAGGCTCTCAACATACCGCCTTTGTCCCTCTGCATATAGGGTATCAAATGCAAGCGAAGATTTGCCCGACCCAGAAACCCCCGAAATTACCACAAACTTACCTCGTGGCAGTTTGACGTCAATGTCTTGGAGATTGTGGGTTCGCGCACCGCGGACCTGTATCCAACCTGCGTCTCCGGGCTTGCCCATTATTTTCATGGGCGAGTCAAGGGTTCTTGAGACCTTGCTTATCTCTCTGGTCCGAAGGGTATTGGTGCTTCAAATCGAACTGGGTCGTCACTAACTGGATGTAATAGTTCTAAGGCTGTAGCGTGGAGGGCAATTCTTCCAATCGGGTTGCCTTCTGCGCCGTGTTGCTCATCGCCGACTACCGGCAGCCCTAAATTTGCTAATCCAACTCTAATTTGGTGCCTCCTTCCTGTTTCAATTGTCAGCATGAGGAGGCTTGCTATGTCGTCACTATCCTCTAAACTCCAATGGGTAATTGCTTCTTTTGCGTTGGGTGTCTTTTTGTTCACAGTCCTGACACGTAGGAATTTATCCTCCAATAGCCATTCATGAATTGTTCCTTTATCCTGTTCTGGTTTGCCTTGGACTAATGCGTGATATACTCGATGAACCGATCTTTCCGCGAACTGCTCCTGGAGGTAATCCTTGTGTCGTTTATGTTTAGCGAAAATCATCGTTCCTGATGTTTCTCTATCAAGGCGATGAACGATGAAGGCCCAGGCCTTTTCGTTTTCTTCTTGGAGATAGTCTACTACTCGTGAATGTAATGTGTCGGGCTCCATTTTATCAGTAGCTACTGAAAGTAAGCCTGCTTGTTTGTTTACTACAATAATATCTGTGTCCTCAAATAATATTTTTATTCTTGAAAACTTCTTTTTTGGTTGTGGAGGGGGAGATGAGAGGGCCGCTGATTCTCTATCGCTAATTGTAACTAAACTTCCTGCTTGAACCAAATGTTTTGCTTTATGTACAACTTTACCATCGACAAGGGCGCGGCCTTCTGTCAATATTTTTCGCAGTGTGTTTCTCTTCGAACTAGGTAAATGCGCCGCTAGTGCCTCTATCAATTCTATTTCTTCTTCAAATTTCATGATATCGCCTCAAAGAAGTATTACCTCTACCTTATCCCCCACTACACTTTTTTGGCCTGGTTGAAGAACAACCATTCCTTCACTAAATGCTATGCTTGCCAGGTTTCCAGAACCCTGGTGTATATTTTGATGTGCTAACAAGCCATCGTCGCTCATTTCAATAGACACTCTTCTAAGTGTAAGACAATCTTTGGAAGATTTGACAGGGGTTGTAAGGGTTGCAATTGCTCTGTGCTCTAATGGGCCGTTTGCTGCTGTTATTTTGCGGATCCATGGCCCGACTAGCATTCTAAACACAACGTGTGAGCTTACCGGGTTTCCTGGTAATCCAAAGATTGGTGTGTTCTTCCATAATCCGAAAAGAGGGGGTGAGCCGGGGCGTAATTTTACTCTCCAAAAGTGAATATCTCCTTCGTCTTCCATTATTTTTCTGACTAAGTCCCACTCTCCCATAGACACGCCGCCGCTTGTGAGGATTATATCACATTCATTTGCAGCTGTGTTGAGTGTTTGGCGTAATGCGTCTAGTGTGTCTTTGACGCTGTGAATTCGTACTGGTTCATGACCAAGCCATTTGACTAAGCCGGCTAAACCGAAAGAGTTCGACTCGTAAATTTCACCATAACTGAGATCTTTTCCTGGTTGTTTTAATTCGTCTCCGGTAGAAATAATTGCTACCTTCAATTTTTTAACAACAGGTATTTTTCCATGGCCCATCGTTGCACATAAACCAACACGTGAAGGGGTGAGAAAGGTTCCTGCCGATAGGGAGATTTCCCCTTTGGTTAGGTTCTCCCCCTTTCTCCTGATGAAATGTTTCATTCCTTCTTTTTGAAGTGTAACCATGCCTCCTTCGGTTGTGGTTAACTCGACTTGGAGGATTGCATCGGCTCCTTTTGGCATCGGCGCCCCCGTCATAATTCGAACCGCCTGGCCAGGATTTACCACGATATCATCTTCCTGCCCTGCTGCTTGAATTGTTCCAATAATCTGAAGTTGAGTTGGAGGATTTAAGGTGTCTTGGTATCTCATTGCAAACCCATCCATTGCCGAATTGTCAAAGGGTGGGTCATTGACTAGAGAATTCAAATCTGTAGCTAGTATTCGGTTGTGACTGTCGATTAATTCTACTTCTTCGATAGAAAGTTCCAAAGATGTTCTTGCGCAAATTTCGAGGGCTTGCGTAAGTTCGATGAAATACGGTTGCTCGCCCATAAAATCACCATAATGTGGTTGGCCTTGAGTTTCTCGGTGTTAGACTATTGAATGAAATCCATAATGTAACGGATCAAACTTGCAGATATTGAGCATAAAAATACAATTGTAACTATGTTTTTTGAAATATGTTTTATTGCGAATTTCGCACCAAAAAAGGCGCATGAAAACGCTAAAACGGGAACGATAATAATTGATAATAAGCCGACTTTATCATACAAATCTCCAGTAATTCCATCTAATAAAATATGACTTAATAATGCAACTGGGACGATTGTTGCTGCAATTAGATAACTGGTTCCTGCTGCTTTATGGGCATCCATTTTCAAAATTGAACGGTTGAGGGTAACTAAAATCGCCCCCCCTCCAATCCCGAGAATTCCTGTGGACATTCCGGCAAATGCGTTTCCGATTTGGTATTGACGTTTCTTTTCAGAAATTGGTATTTCTTTATCGATCTGATTTGCCTCCAGGCGCATTTTTGAAATAGTTCGCTCTATAACATAAATAATGACTATTGTTGCTAATATCTTGATACCAACATCACCCACCTTGTCTAGTAAAATACCTGACAAAATCGTTCCTATTATTGCGAACGGTATTGCGGTACTTCGACCTATATTAGCAACCTTGTTGTCTGCATACCCCGATTTAGAATGTGCTAAACTGCTACCTAGTGAAACCATAAATATCAAAGTTAGAGAACCAATTACTGCTGCTTGCATTTCCCATTCCAAAATGTAATGTAAAATCGGAACATAAAGAATCCCCCCTCCCAGCCCCAATGGGCTAAATATTAATGCAACAAATAGCAATAATCCGATTGCTGTTACGGTCATTAATTCCACAAAATCACCCTTTGTCTAGTTTGTTTATTTGGCCTACGATTGAGATATTATTGATTTGAAGATTAAGCGGGTTTTGGTATATCATCCACCCCGTTCTTGATGCCGACATAATGTTCTCCCCGCCTATGGTGTAAAGCATCTTTGCAAGAGTTGTTTGTTTTGGGTAAACTATTCCCCTAACAACCTCTGGAGCGTTTATGGAGGGTACGTTGCTGGACATTGGTATCCTCTTTTCGATTTGTGTTGTTGCGATGTTGTATGCAAGTGTTGGACATGGGGGGGCGTCTGGTTATTTGGCCGTACTATCTCTTACAGCCTATGCCTCTAATGATTCGATGTGGCTTAAACAGCACGCGTGGAGTTTGAATCTAATTGTTGCTGGAATTGCTTTTATTGCATATAAAAAATCTGGCTTTTTTAGTTGGAAGTTGACTTTGCCTTTCATTATTGCAAGTATTCCTGCTGCCTTAATTGGCGGATATTTGAAAATTGATCATGGTGTTTATGATACTCTTTTATCGATAACTTTGATATTTGCAGCATGGAGATTATTAACAATAAAGGATAAAAATTCGGACGGTATTTTTATTGAACCCCCCTCATACTATGTTTCGGCAACAGTAGGGTTTGTTATTGGTTTGCTAAGTGGAATTATTGGGGTGGGTGGGGGTATTTTCTTGTCGCCAATAATATTGTTATTTGGTTGGAGTGATGCGAAAACTACCGCTGGTGTTGCTGCAGCTTTTATTTGGGTAAACTCGGCTTCTGGTTTGATTGGAAATTCTATCTCCGGTCAATTGATGCTTGAAAGCGAGGTGTTGGTACCTTTCGCTATCGCTGTGGTAATTGGTGCAATTATTGGATCTAAATTCGGCTCGGATATATTTTCTCAACAAACCGTTAGAAAATCTTTGGTTTGTGTTTTGCTATTGGCTGCAGCAAAACGCCTTCTAGATTTAATTGGAATTTTTTAATCAGTTGAAAGATTCGCCGTGTTCACAATGAGGGCAGGTAATTGTGTATTTTGCCTTCTTTGGTTTTGGAACTTTCATAATTGTCCCACACATTTCACATTGGTGTTTTATTGTATCTGGGCCTTTTGGTTTGGCTGCCGCCTCGAGAGTGCGGCCAACATCGGTTGACCACCCTACTGAATCTGAGTATGAGTCGGTCTTCTTCATTTTCTTACTCTTAAGTGAAAGTTTTAGCTTCCTCTTCTTCCGGCCTTTGCCCGGTGGAGCCTTGCTTGCCATGATTACCGCTATGCGTCACTATATTCAATCACTTCGGCTATTTTCATCAATCGATAATTGTAGATTTTCCGTTAATTGGTGTGTGCACGGTGTGCCCGTTTTTCTCTAATTCTTCTACGAGTGGTGGGCGCGCATGGTTAGGGTCTGTGTGATAGACGATGACCGTTTCAGCCTCGCATTGTTTTGCGAATTCAACAATCTCTGATTGACCTGCGTGTGTTGAAAAAGAAAATTGACTGACTTCCAATTCGATCGGTGTTTTTGTATTCCATATGGGAACCTGTTTTTCATCCAATAACATTCTTCCACCGGTGCCCGATGCTTGATAGCCCGTAAGTAAAATTGCATTCTTAGGGTCTTCTCTCAATCGATTAAGATACCAAATAGATGGTCCGCCTTCCATCATTCCAGAAGTCGAAACTATACAATCTGCATTCAATGCCTTTTTCTTATCAGATTTTGATGAAACCCTTCTGCACCATTTCCAGGCATCATCTAATGCTTGAGGGTCTCTCAGTGCTTCTGGGTGTTCTTTCTGTAATTTAGCTACACTTTTCCCCATACCATCAACGTGTACATCGAGGTCTGGTAGATGTTCATGTAAAGTCATGACAATGTCTTGGGTTCTTCCGTTAGCAAAGGCTGGAATTAACGCAGTTCCCCCTCTTTCAGTAACTTCAACAACTCTATCGATAAATGCTTGAATTGTTTCTTCTTTAGGTGGATGATCTCTTCCGCCATACGTTCCTTCAACAAAAAGAGCATCGCATTTTTCTGGTTTAGCACCTGATGTTAATGGAGAGTCGCGGGTATCAAAATCACCTGTAAATAGAAGCTTGTGGGTGTCGGTTTCTACGTTGAGCATTGCTGCTCCAGGAATATGCCCAGCTTTTGTTAATTTTAATTTCCAAGATTCGTTTTCCCATGTTTCACCAAATGAATGTGTACGCCATGATGATATCGCTTCATCGATATCTCTTTTATCCCAAGCCAATGGATACCCTTCTATTCGGCTTACTTTGTAACAATCGTTCCACATCATTTCACTTAGTTTTGCAGTTAATGCCGTCCCATGTAATCTAGTTCTATGATTAGAACATAACCATGGAGCCATTCCTAAATGATCAATATGAGAATGAGTGATAACGGCATCTTTGATATTTGGAGCTTCTCTGGGATACTTTGGTGGATTTGTTGGAGCTAATCCATAATCAAGTAACATCTTAGTGCCTTCTTTGTCTTCAAAAACACAACCAACATTGCCAACTTCATCTCCTCCTCCGAGATAATGATATCTTATTCCGTTCTCTGGAGGATTTTCAGGATATGAGGTTGTTCGTCCTGGAGAATAAAACACCATGTTGCTTCGTTAAAACAATCTGCAATGAAGATGTCGCACCCCTGTGTTTCCACTGGACTTATTTTTGAGGTTGTGATTATCAATTTACTTTAGTTATACTTATGGACTATACGCGAGAAACATCAATGGGTCTTACTTCGTACAGGTGATGAATACATCATTTCCTACTTCATCACAACCATCTAATATATTCTGCAGTGGAAATGGAGGGGTCTGTGAACATACAACCCTTTGTCTCTAAAAAACTTAGATTGTTTTTCTTATGGAACATTAATCAAAATTAAAACTCAATAAAATATTTTAAAATTATTAATTCCATTAGCAATCCGCCGAAGCAGCAATGAGTATGTGTCCACTGCAACAAATATGGCGGAGGCTAAAGTACCAATTTTTGTGGTAGACGAAGATCTATGTTATGGGTGCGGTGCATGTATTGCTCTTTGTCCAACCAACGCTTTAGATTTAGTTAACAGATTAGCCATTGTCGAACAAGAAAACTGCACATTATGTGAACACTGCATTCCATCCTGCCCGGTTTTTGCTTTACGTATAGAGGAAGTGAAAATGTGATAGAAATAGCTGGTGGTGGACTTAGAGGAATTTCTTGTGCACTTGAATTATTAGAAAAAAAACTACCAGTTACAATTTACGAATCAAGGCAAGAAATCGGCAATCCAACTAGATCACCAGGAATAATCAAAAAATTAGATTTGGATTTAGTCAAAGCAACCGTTGCAAAACCAACCGAATACGGCTGGGCGTTACGTAGAGAATGGCTTGAGAAATCATTAGCTCAAAAAGTAGTAGATTTGGGAGGAATTATCAGATTAAAATCCAAAGCACCTCCAAACTCGGTAGACTGCACCGGTGGAAAATCATCTGCACCGGGCTGGCCAATTGCCGGAACCCAAAAAAATCTAGTAAAATGGAGGGGTGGTATTGTTATTAAAACAGATATACCAACAGAATTTATTCTAAACAATATAAGCGAAGATAGATTTTGTTTTGAAAGAGGAGATAGACTAGTAGAGTGTTGGATTAGAGGAGATTTACCTCGCCCAAAACAAGGCTGGTTAGAAATTATTGAAGGCGAACATCCTTACAACGTGGATGAGATTTGGGCTGACGAATCAATAGCAGAAGGTAAGAAAACCGCCCAAAACATCATTCAATCCCGGCTGGAGGTTTCATAACATGCTTCCAGATGAAGGGCTACTCAACTATATTGTTGACAGATCATATGGGTGCAGACACGTTACACTAATCGACCCCGGAAAACAAAGTGCAGAAGAAGCCACAAAACGCTCTATTGCAGCAATATCAGCAGGGTCACGGATGATATTCATTGGCGGTTCAACAGATACACCTGATGAGGTAGTACACGAAACTTGTAAAATGATACAAGAAGCACTAGAGCTACAAATATTTGCATCAAGCCAAGATCCAACATCAGACGAAGATGTATGGAAAGTGCCAGTTATACTATTTCCTGGAGGAGCACATGCACTATCTCCTGCGGCAGATGGAATAACTTTCATGATGCTAATGAATTCTCAAATCCGTAGATTTCTTATCGAAGAGCAACTAAAAGGCGCCCCCTATTTACACAAATTCGGTGTAGAAGCAATACCTACTGGATATCTTGTATTTTCACCCGGTGGTAAAGTTGGAGAAGTCGGGGAAGCAGATTTGATTAAACCCACACAAACAGAATTGGTAAACTCCTACGCGCTAACAGCCAAGATGTATGGATTCCAAATTCTCTATCTAGAGGCTGGTAGCGGGGCTAGCACGCAAGTAGATTCCAAATGTATCGAGGCTGCAAGAGAAGTGGAGGAAATTTGTTTATTTGTAGGAGGGGGGATTCGTTCTTCCGAACAAGCAGCAAAAGCCGCAAACGCAGGAGCAAATTGGATTGTTACAGGAACACTTACTGAAGACGCAGCAAATCTTCAAGAACTTAGTGAAAGAATTTCTAAAGTTGTAGCCGGAGCTCAATCTTCTTCATCATAAAGAACAGGATCTCCCGTTCCACCCGGCGACTCTGGGCGAGTACTTCCATCAACATCCATTCCCTTTTCAATAACTTCAAGGGCGGAATCAAGGTCTATTCTCCCACCTTCTGCTAACGTTTGCATATCGTCTGCGGTTGGCGCAGAAATTTTTCTTTCTACATCTGGAGTATTGGCATAAACCTCTTTCTTTAGTTCTCTTTCATCATGACTTCTAACTAAAGATAGCGAATCTGCAAAGACCCGACCTACAACTTCACGAGTACGTTCAGAGCGCTTTGCACCATCTAATTCATGAACAGCAGTATCTCTTTGAGATTCCAACTCTCTCACTTCAGACGTACGGTCTGTCAATGCAGCCTCTAAATCACCAATCGTAAGGGACATCTGCTGAACCCTTTCATCTCTTTCAAAGACATCATTATGTAATCGGCGTTCACGCCTTCTAAGGGATTCGTATTCTCTATTTCTTTCAAGCAACCGGCGTTTTAATTCTTCAATCTGCTCAACTAAATAATCATGTTCAGCTGAAACAGAACGAGGGCCCTGCATCACCCGTTCTAGTTGCTCTTCTAATTCACCCAGCCTCTTATCTCTAGCATCTAACAAACCACGTAATCTATCAGCAATATCTCTGAGACGCTGCCGCTCTTCTTCTAAAGCGTCATTAGCAGCCTTTTCAGCACTAAGTTCACCAGATAGAATATCTGCCTGAGATTTTAATGCACGAACTTCATCAGCCGTTACACTTGTTAAACCAGCATCAGCAGCTCTTTCCAAAGCCGCAACCATTTGGGTCATACGACCTTCCATTTCTCCGATAACATCATCCTGTTGAGTTGTTAATTCTCTAAGTTGCATAGTTTCATTTTCTAACGAAGCACGCTCTTCAGCAGAAAGGCCCGATTTACTTTCACCCAACTCTTTTCTTGTATCTTCAAGCAAACGCTCTAGATGAACAACTCTCGCACCCGCTTCTTCGAGATGGCCTTCTGTAGCCCGTAGTTGCGCAACCTCTGGCGCAACCTCGTCCTTACGTTCTGCTAAATCTAATTCAAGAACACGCAGACGTTGCTTAGAAGTTACAAGATCTTCGTTTCGATCAGCCAACTCTTGCCAGGCAACCAAGACCTCTTCGACCAGTTGATCAACAGGGTAAGCGCGCAACATTCCTTCTAGGGCTGCGCGCTCATCTCCCGTACTATCTGAGATGCGATGAATACCACCTGAGGTTGATCTACCGAGCGTCATTGCACACATTCGTGCAACAACCATTATTCAACCTTTCATTGGTAGATGGCCCTAAAGGGCCCATTACAAGACCCTTAGTTGATAGCGGTGTATTGCTCATCAGGCATGTCTTGGGCAAGCGCCATAGCGCCCGTAGCGACCTTTTCAATAGGATCTTCAACACAAACTACAGTGACATCACCAATATCGGCAATTTCGTTTGCGATGGCATCAGCAACTCCTTCGATTAAAGAGCCGCCGCCAGATAGAATGATATTGTTACGAAGAATTGGTTGATATTCAGGGTCAGCAGTTGCAACAATTGACTTAATTGCTCCACCAACCTTTCCAACGATCATTGCGCACGCCGACTTGACCAAATCGCCAATATCGACTTCTTGCTTCTTTCCGTCTACAGATAATTCAACGATATGTTCGCGGTCATCCCCACTCAAGTACGAGAATTCCTCTTTCCACTTTCGAACCATGTCTTTAGTAACCTGGGCGCCAGTATACTTTTTCTTTACAAGAGTCATTAATTGGATATCAATCCAATCTCCAGCTTCTTGGATAGTTAACTGATCTTCTTCACTTGGGAATACACCGTAAAGGCGAGCAATGTCTGTTGTACCTGCACCAATATCAACACATATTGAACCAGCGATTTCACCAATTCCGTATGCAGTAGCGAATGGTTCTGTTACAACCATGATGGCATTTACTTGTCCACGTAGTGTTGCGACCAAGTTGCTTTTGTCAGTAAAAGAAACGTGTGATGGCGAGCATATTACACCAAACACTTCATCATATTCTTCAGGACCTACGGTTTCGATTAGGTGAGTTACAAACGCCTTTGCAGCAGCCAGGTTTGCTTCATCATCTTGAGCAACACCAGCAGCCATTGGGCGATAGAGGTTACATGCTAATTTGTTCTTCAACGCATCATTTCCAAATAATACATCGCGCTTAAGCATATTTCTAGCAATGGGGTCTTTAGGTCGGCCAACCACCGTTTCGATAGTTTCTATTGTTCCAGCACTACTTGCAATGGTAGATTGGTAGGTTCCCAAATCAATTCCAACATAGAGTCTCTCGCTCATTTTTCTCTCACCCTTGTCCTTCGGACATAATGGCCATGGAGTCACCCGCCTTGAATGTTCACTCGCGCTTAAGCGGCCTATTCTTCTTCTCTAAAGGGCGGAAGAACACCTTCAAACACTCGTTTTTCAAAGCCCCTAAACATAATACCGGCAGCCACAATTGCACCAATAACGATTCCACCAACTCCCCACAATAATACCCTATTATGCTCGGTTTCAGAAGCATCTTCAATTACTGGCGCGACCACCTCCTTTTCTAACATAGGAGACTCCCACCAAATCGTAAAATTTCCAGTTTTAACAATAGAAATATTTTGCGAAGTCCAAATCGAAGAATTGTCATCAACAGCAACAATTTCAAAATACCAGTCATGACGATTAATTGGCCTAGGAACCAACTCTTTAGAAAAATCAACATAACACAAAACAGTGGTTGTATTTACACTAACAAAAGCACAATCTCCAAGGTCTACTGAAAAATTTGAATTGACCAACCTCATAACAGTTACAAAACCATCGTATTCTAAATCATATACTGTTACATTAATCGAAACGTTATTTGTAAAGTTCTCCCCCTCCAAAGACCCTGTATTTATCACAACCACCGGCCCTTCATTTTGTACTAAGTCAGTTATCCCCGTTGCAGCAAGCCCAAAACCAAGCATGGAGCCATTAATTCCCAAATACCCATTTTTGGTTTCCGAAACGATTGTTTTTGCTACAACCTCGATTTCTATCCACTCAACCCCAACCAAGGAACTTTCAGGAATTCGAATCATCACCGTCGTCTCATTAGAAGAATCGAGTTCTAATGGATGCTTCATAGATTCATACCAAAACGTGGAAAAGCCAGAATTTGAAAGTTGATCATCCACCGCAAATCTTCCGTCAGAGGTTTTTACAACTAATCGAAGGTCGTCAATTTCCTGGCCCATCGGCCGCGCATTATAGGACATAACAACTTCAACATCTTCACCAGCTATTGGCTTGAACAGACGACTCCACGACTCATTTTCTGACAAGAAAGGACCAGCAGCACCAGACCCATTCCAAGGATTAGATTTTAGAGACTCCAAATCCCCTCCGCGGGATTGAATAATCCCCATCCAGTCTTCCACAGCATAGGAATCGTGAACAAACACCCCATCTGTAAACGACTCAAGGCTTGGGCGACCATAACCCTGTATGGGGTCAGGGTCAGTACCCGTAAGCGGTTCAGCAGACACTGCTAGCAAAGACCTTAACAAAGGCGCAGATGGAGTAAAACCTTCATTTTCCTGAACCATTTGTTGTAATAATGCAGTAAACGAAGCAGCCATGGGTGCGGCCATAGAAGTGCCAGTCATAGAATAGGATCCATTGTTCATACTATCTTGAACTCCATCCGCCCTTGCAGACAAAACATCAACCCCTGGGGCGGAAATCAATGTACCCCTCCGTCCATTCACATCCGGCCCGTGAGAACTAGAATGCCATATACTTCCATTTTCCTCAGAGTCACTAGCAGCTACTGAAACCACATTGTATGCATTTGAAGGCTCCAACATCATACCTCCATTTCCCGGCGCTACAAAAACCAAGGACCAGGGGTTTTCAATAGTCCATTCATCAATAAGTCTACTTCTTTCAGTATAATTGATAGAATTGTCTCCCCAAGACCAAGAGTTGATTACAGCACCATTGGATGATGCTTCAGCCAACAAGTCAGTAACATTTTCCGGCGGAGCCCACCCTGTAGAATCAACAATATCCTGTACAATCAATTTCACTCCACTAGACATCGAACGGATATCATCACCGCCTTCTAAAGGGTCACAAGCAAGAATGCCTGCAACATGCGTTCCGTGTTTGAATTGCTGATGGCCCTGGTTGTCCCAGCCATCGATTGAATCATTCAGTAATATCACCTTTCTATGCGAATTTCCCGGAACCCCAACCTCCTCGGTTGAGTTTCTAAAACAATCATGGTCTAGGTCTATTCCAGTATCAGCGACTGCAATTACAACACCGCTCCCATTTAAGGCCCCTAAATCCCCCCCTCCGTCTTCAATATCCATTATACTGGATGAACTAGAAGCGCTAGACTGCGAGGCTACCATGAGCAGGAATACCAAAACCACAGGAACCCGCATAAACTACCTGAAAACCACATCACGATTGAACCTTCAGGCAAAAGGCTCCGCGCCAGCGCGTTTAAGACACATTTACAGGTCGGCGGAAATATGCAAGCCTTCCGTATCTCCGGTACTGCCCCATTTGGCAGCCAACGACAGAAGTTCAGTATCGACTTAGTTGCAGACTCATCCGACGACGCAGAACACCGCTGTTATTCCATCATTGGCTCACGCCACAAAGCAAACCGCCGAACCATTATGATCGAATCTGTGTCTGAAATAGACCCACGTACATCTTCCGAACCACGAATTCTAAACGCATTCCGTGATCAAATTGCTGCAGCCGGTGGTAAAATCGCCCCCACTGCCGAGGAAGAGTGAACTTCAACAATCGTTGGGTTCTTGACGGGGGGGCAACTCCCATTGGGTGAGAGGCATGGTTGATTCAAACGAACTTCAACGAATGGCCCGCCTGGTTGACATGAACAGGCAACGACTTGAAGAGATTCAAATTCAAATAGAACGAATCGAAGCAGTTCAACTCGAACATGACGATACAAGGCATGCATTAAATGCATTATCTACAGGTTCAAGTGGACACATACCACTCGGCGCAGGAGTAATGGTGCCCATCCCCAAGGATGCAACAACAATTGTCGATTTTGGTAGTGGTGTTTTTGGTGAAAGCACACCTGAAAACGCCTCCGAAATTGTGACTAATCGCCTTTCAGACTTAACCGAATTAAAAACACAATTCGAAGCAGACGCAGCAACCCTGACACAAAGAATAGAGGAACTCGCCTCAACCTTTGAACGGGCCGCCAAAGAACTCACGACCGAAAAAGAAACAGTTGTAGAAGAAACACCAACTGTAGCAGAACCCCAAACACGCCGAAGGCGGAGAGGTGTTGGAAGCGAATTAACGCTCGACGACTAGGTGAGGACATGGGGCTATTCGACAAATTTCGTAAAAAGGTGCAAGATGCAGCATCGGAAGCCGATGCAGACTCATTATCAGCAGAAGCAGGCACAGAAGAAGCCTTAGAAGCTATCAACCAACACCAAGAAATTGAAATCGTCCAACCTGAAGAATGGGAGGAATTGGACGATTCTGAAGAATTAGTTTTACCCACCCAGGCCGATGATGATTGGGAAGAATGGGATGAAGAAGACGACGACTTCGTCTTACCAACCAAATTATCTCGCAAGGAAAAGAAAATCTTGGCAAAACAATCCAAACGCGAAGCAACTCAACGTAAAACCAATGAAAAAGAACTCAAGAAAAGAGGGGGTAAAGAAGTCACCCGCCTTTCTGGAGCGAAAGTAGATCTACACATGATGCGCACCACAACAGGTCGGCAATTAGTGGAAGTAAAAGCGGCTCCAACTGGCGGAATTGGGTCAAAAGAAGAAGATGGAATGACCATTGATCTTGGCGGCGGAGTTGTAGAAACCGGCGGCCGAGTAATCAAACAAAGCGACGCACTATCCAATCTATTGGAGGAACTCGAGTGGATTATGCTGGAATCTGACATTTCATCAGATGCAGTTTCTACTGTAATGGCTGCCCTTCAGAAAAACCTCATTGGCCAACGTCTGCGAAAAGGAGCAGATTTGTCCAAAGTCCTCGAAGCATCCCTAAAGAGGGCGCTACGTAGTATTTTACAGGCCGGGTATTGGGACTTTTTCGAAAGCATTCAAAAATTTATAGATTCAGAAGATTCACCTGTTGTAATCATGTTTGTCGGCGTGAACGGAACAGGGAAAACAACCACGGTTGCTAAAATTGCTCACCTATTACAGGAGCGCGGTAAAACAGTTATTGCAGCAGCAGGCGATACCTTCAGGGCGGGCGCCATAGAACAACTCGAATCACATTGTGAGAAACTAAACATCCGCTGTATTTCTTCTCAAAGAGGGGGAGATTCGGCCGCAATTGCTAGAGACGCCATCGAATCCGCTTCTGCAAAAGGCATTGACGTTGTGCTTGTTGATACTGCAGGCAGGATGCAAAACAAATCGAATTTAATGGCAGAACTTGAGAAGGTTAGAAGGGTTGCAAACCCCCATCTAACACTATTTGTTGGTGACGCTTTAGCTGGAAATGATGCTGTAGACCAAGCACGCATATTCCAAGAGTTATTGAAATTCGATGGAGCAGTTCTGACTAAATTAGATACCGATGCCAAAGGCGGCGCAGGCCTTTCGATAGCCCACGCCACCGGTAGACCGATTGTTCTATGCGGAGTTGGCCAAGAGTACAATGATCTGATACAATTTGACCCAGATTGGTTGTTGGAGCAATTATTCGAGTGAGGGACCACCATGGTAAACGAGTTTTTTGATGACGAAGGAAGCACACATCTCTTCCAATTGGTTCACATGATCCAACGCAGTGCAATGATGCACATGGGAATGTTACCAGATAGTGAGGGGAGAGCACATTACAATCTAGGTGAGACCAAGGCCGCAATCGACACATTATCTATGCTAAAAACAAAAATGACGGGAAATCTTAACCCCAAGGAAAATACAATGCTGAATGGTATTATTTCCGAACTTCAATTACAATTCGTCAAAGCACCAGCCAGACAACGCGCACTCGAAGACCAAGTCGCTGAATCTGAAGCAGTCCGTGAAACATTTACAAATCCCCAAGAAGGACCCGTGGAAATTATCACAGACGAAGAAGAATGAGCGTTAACGCTAATTTCGAGCGGTTGTTTCATGAATATGAAGCCACTCACACACTTTGTTAGCCATGACCCGAGTAACAGATGTTGATGACGAAGAAGCACCTACAGTGCTCCTAGTTGACAACAACCAAATGTCATTACACCGGCTTTCAATGATCTTCAAACAAAGAGAATTCAACGTTGCAACCTGTGATGATGGCGACAAAGCCGTCGACGAATATATTCGCTTGGATCCAGAACTAGTAGTAATGTCCCTTGATATTCCCTCAATGGATGGCCACCTCGCAGCTTTAGAAATGCGAGAACATGGCAAAGATTGCAGAATTTTATTCTGCGCCCCAAAACATCAGGCAAAACTTGCCCAAGACGCAACACATTCAGCGGGCGCTATCGGCTGGGTTGAAAAACCAATTACAGCGGCGTCAATCGAATCAATTTGGCACCTCGTTTTAGGACCAATTCCTGAAGCGCCCGGGCTTGAAGATTTAGACAAAATCCATCCTGTAGAAGAGGTAGTCGAAATAGAAGCAGACACAGAACTAACATCTTTCCCAGAAACACCCATGGCTCTACCAATTAACCCACTACCAGTGGCCGAGCAAATTAAACCAAAAAAGAGAACTAGTAAAACCAAGAGACTGTTTGTAGTATTACTACTCTTTACTTCTCTTGGAGTTGCTGGGTGGTATGCGTGGTCGACTGGTGTACTCTCATAGGCTGAGGGACAGCCATCACTGGAATCATTGCAACACGGCCATCTGGCAATCTTTGCTGAATATATCCGGGCATATTTTGACTCGGAACCAAGGCGGCGATTTTTTCAACACGGCTTCCAGCAGGTGCACGAATAACCTCTGTAATTTTGTAAGACGAAGATGAAAGTAAACTACTGTCTCCACTTCGCAGTCTAGCATCCAACTTTCTATTATTGTTCCAAACTAACCACAAGAATATGCCAACAACCGTAGCAAGCGGGATTGCAACAATCCATACAACGATAGCAGAACTCATGGTTTCCTCTCAAGCAAAGCATTCCAAGAAACCGATGCATATTTTTTTGCAGATTCGGCTGGATTATCGGAGCGATGTATTCCACTCCCAACGATAATACAATCTGAGCCGGCAAGAATAGCCTCGCGCGGATCACCATACCGTTGCCCCATTTCACCATCTCCTACAGACAAGTTAACCCCTGGTGTCCAAATCATTTTCGATTTACCAACTTTAGTGCGCAATTCGACCAATTCATCTGGCCTTGAGCCGTTTCCAATAAATCCGAAAACACCCTCGTGTTCACGGCCTTTGGTTACAACCTCATCTGTATAATTTGGATTTAACAAATTCCCACGACTAGACATCTGAGCTAAAAGAAGAACCCCGCCATTACGGCCAACATCAGACCACCCTGCCTGTAATCCATCTACAATGTCCGGGCCACTAATTAGGTGTGCTGTAACCAAATCACTCCAACTCCTAATGTCATAAGCACCAGCCATTTGGTCACGACTAATTTTCCCAATATCGGCAAACTTCCGGTCTTCAAATATCAGCAAATCCGCTTGGTTAGCGCGGGCACAAAACTCCGCCCAAGCTTCAGGATTCCAATCATCAACCAAATCAACATGGGTTTTGAGAGCAGCGATATATGGGCCAACAGAATCGATTAATTCGAAAAGACCATTCATCGTTCTTCTGTCTGCGGCCAGGCAAACAAGAGTACACTTTCTTGTAGCGACTTCCATATAGCGACGAGCGATTTCAGAAGTAGAATCTGACCAACGTTCACCCCACACACTACCCGGCATGACCAAGGGCACACGCTGAGCCCCGTTCAATCTTGCGCTAATAGTGAACTAATAGAATCGGTAAGCGTTTTAGCAGTTTCATAATCTGGAAGCGAAAGAATAGAAAAAGAATCACCCACATCATATTTGACATGAGTCCCCAGCGTTCCACGCAACCTTTTAATCGAAAGTTTCGGGTGAAAAATGGCTAGCAAATACGCCAAATATCTCGGAAGCCTCTTCGTTGCATACTTCCTTCCAGTAAGAGAAGTTAGAGCCCCACCCACCTCCTTCATCCACATTCCTTCTTTGTGAATAATGTGTCTAGAGCGGTCATCACCCTGTTCTAACGCATTTACATGAGCGCAGGCAACATCACGAACATCAAC
>ENA-UZWR01001684-UZWR01001684.1-metagenome-genome-assembly--contig:-Day-1-25m-contig-1684_pt1 | contig 20278 bp, 20 predicted proteins | sample MGYA00260337_ERZ794897 | MGnify/ENA metagenome assembly ERZ794897 | reverse complement strand
AATGTTCTAGAATCTCCTTCGGTTTCTAAAGCATCTATTTCTACCTTTAACTTCCTTGAGCCAATATTTCTTATTATTCCTAATCCAGACTGTCCATCAACAAGAAAACTAGAAACACTATTGGCAGCTGTACCTAGTGCAGCTCCACTTGTTCCACCAATTATACCTGATGCTCCTTGAGTATTTGCGTCCCTTGAAAATCCAATTCTAGATCCAAGCTTTGTAACAAAGGTTGGCTTTACCTCTACTAAAAATGCTTCAATTAAAATTTGTGGTTTTTTTATATCAATTTTATTTAAAATAACTTCAATCTCATCTAGTTGTTTATCTGAGCCTTGAGCTATAATTGTTTTATTTTCATCATTAACATTAAGAATTAAACTTGCTCCATTTTCTACAGACCCCGTAAATAGATTTTTTATTTGTTCTTTAATAGTTGATGGTTTTTCATAATAAATATTAAAAATTTCATTTTTTAGAACTACTTCCCCATTTTGACTTTCTTGGAATACTTCAATTATACCTTTTTCAGTATCGCCAGAATATGCAAGGTTTTTAGAGGAAAGTATTGAATTAAATACAACATTCCAGGGTTCATTATTAATATCAATATTTAATAATCCATTTATATTTTCATCAACAATAATATTTCTTCCTCCAAGATTGCCCAAAGCAATTAATGCATCGGATACCTTGGTATTTTTAAAACTTATTGAAATATTAAATTCAGGTTTTTTGATTAATTTATTTGTTTTTAAATTAATAGAATCATTAAGCTCTCGTCTTGGTTTTAAAACATTATTGTTATAATTACTATCTGGACCTACACCAACTGTCTTTGAAACTGTGGTTAAACCATCTCTTATAACCTCCTTAAGAACAATTTCACTTGGAACACTTGAATTTTTTGTATTTTTTCCTGCACAAGCAGAGATAAATAAAAAACAAATTAATGTTAAAGTTTTTAAATAAATATTAATTTTCATTGAATTATCTCCATTATTATTTGTTTATTATTTTCAACTAAAATGATTTTATCTTTTGCAATCTTTTTGATTACTGCATTTCTTGGCCCTATTTTTTGTCCTTCATAAACAACCACATGATCCTCGCTTCCAGGAAGCTCTATTAAAGCAAGACTTTTAAAATAATTTTTAGGAATTTTTTTTTGTTTCCTTAAAATCTCTAAATTATTGAACTTCGGAGCAAGAAGAGTTGCTACCAACTTTAATGATTGAACTGAGTAAGGTGAAGCACTTGAAAGGCTATGTCGCTTTAAAACTTCATTTTTTAAATCTTTATAAAAAGGATCTTTAATATCGTTTGAATAAACATTTGTTGAAAAAAGTATAAAAATTAAAATTAAAATCTTTTTCATGAGTTTTTAAAGTTAATTAAAATTTTTGACCTAATTTTAATTATACCATCTCCATCTTTGTTAATTTGGACGTTATCTGTCATCATGCTCTTATTGATATTTTTCAAGTCTTTCACAAATCTCATATAATCCATAAAATTACCTATTATTTCTACATCATAAGAAACCTGGGTGTATTGATTGTAAATATCAAACTCAGCTGGATTATCTTTTTTGGGTTCTTTATAAAAATCTTCATTTGCTTTTGTTAAAGTTAAAATCTTAAGCTTATTATCCATAGCAAGCTCAGAAAATAATTTATAAAACTTTTCTTGTTCTTTTTTTTTGAAGAAAGATTTTTGAATTTCAGTAAATTCTTTTTCTACTTTTTTATTTTTATTTACTATAGATGTTCTTAATTCGTTACTGGTATTTATAAAATTTTTTTTTTGATTGTAATCACTTTCAATCAGATTTGCTTTTTGAATTGTGGGATTAATTATAAAAAAGTTACCTGCTAAAAAACTTGCAACTAAAATAATTATATATACAAATTTCATATAATTACTTTTAGAATTTAAAGTTTTTTGCTCATCTTCAAATTTAAATTTGTTTACCTTTGGAACTCTCTTAACTCTTTTTAGTTTTTTGCTTCTTATTAATTTTATCATAGCTCAACCTTAATTTTAAAATTTCTTAACTTTAAAACGTCTGCTGATGAAGGGATAATCTGTTGAACATCTTCTGAACCTTCATTGATTATATCAACAGTTTCTGTGAATTCAGCTAAGCTAAGGTTTGTGATATCAGGATTTCCAATCTTATTTTTAATATTTTTTAGGAATAAATTTAAATCATAGTCAGTTAATGCATAACCTTCATAAAAAACCACTGAGTCATTTTTGATATAATCAACCTTCTGCAACTCAACACCGGTTGGTACTATTTGGGGAGTTTCTATAATTATCTTTGAAAAATTATCAGTTTTTACAATTAATTTTTCAGCAAGTTCTTTTTCTTTTTCAATTTTTTTTACTTTAGAGCTTGAAGTTTTGATCTCTTCCATCAAAGAGTTATACTCTTTGACTAAAGCAGGATGTGAAGCAAGTAGTTGGTTTTTCTCTAGGTATTTTGGAATATTTAAGCCTATGATTGTTGAAAAAATTAATAAAAGTAACATTAAAACCATAGACAGAGATCCACTTGTCGCTTGAATCTTTCTATTGTTAATCAATTGATCTTTATAAGGATATAAATTTTGTTTGAACTTTAAAAATAAATTTTCTTTTATATTAAAAGGATTGAGCAATCTTAAAGATGCTCCAATAACAGGGTGCAGTTTGTCCTCTAAAAAATTATCTTCGTTAATTTTTTTAATTAATTGTTTTGAAAATTTAATTTTTTTATTTGTGAAAATATTTTCAAATTTACTTTCATCACTTTTTGAATTATCTAATGTCAAAGATTTTATTGTAAAATCTGGTAACTTTGATTGTAATCCATTCAAATACTTTTCACTTTCCTCTAAATCAGTATGAGCATAAAGATTTCTAAAAACCGTAGTTTTTTCTTCATTGCCCTTCCATTCATCATCCATCAAATTTCCTCTCACATCTTGTATAGATCTTTCAAAAACTTCTGACCAAAATGGACCTGATGGATCAGGCATTTTTTCTAATTGTTTAATGAGAATTATATCTGCCCTAGAAATATTGTTAATTGCAAAAACAAATTTATTCTGTGTTACTGTAATCAAATAATTTTCTTTTTCTCCATATTCCAAAAAAGCAAATTCGTTTGACTTGTTATTTTTTTGATTTGCAAAAATTGTATTGATTAAAGAAAAGCACTTTGGCTCATAAATTGTAGGTTTAACACCAGATTGTCTTAAAATTTGATTTAATTTTTCAACTTTTTCTCTATCTATCAAGCAGATAACTATCTCTTGTTCCTGGGTTTCCTCATTAATTGCTAAAGGTTGAAAGCTAAATACTTTGTTTTCAATTACATCAGATAATTCTTCAAATGTTTTCCAAAACTCAATATCGCTAGTTTGTAGATCGAAAGTTTCTTGATCCATAAGTGGAATATTAATTGTTTTAATAATTGTCTCAGATGTTGGCAAAATCACTGTTGCTTCTTTCTCAAGTAATTTTTGCTCTTTCAAAATCTGAACTATTTTCTGACTATAATAAACTTGGTCTTCTTCGCTAAATAATGATGTATTGCCTGCTAAATTAAACTTTTCATGATGAAGATTTGTAATTATTTTTGAATTTTGATTGTATTTGCAAATTCTTATTCCCTCATCATCTAATTCTATAGCAAAGCGATTTTCTTTTGATATTGCTTGTTTTCCTAAGATTGGAGAGAAAATTTTAAAAAGAAAACTTAATATTTTGTTTTTAAAATTTTCAAATTTTTCATTCATAATTTTGTAGTTAAGATCTATTATTTACTTCTAATTGACTCGTTAAACTCTGTAACCCTCCCCAAATTGGGGGTCTTACATCTAATTAGTATGAAATTTATTATATTACCTAACTGTGAATAATTTAAATTCATCTAGGGGAATAACTTTAATTGAATTGTTAGTTGTTATTGGAATTTTAGGAATTTTTTCTGGTATTGGCTTCGTTTCTTTTAATTCTATAGATAGTGGTTCAAATTTGAGAAGCAACAAGGAGATTGTTAAAAGTTATCTTGAACAAATTAGGTCTAAAGCATTTAGTGATGGTAAACACTATAAAGTTACAATGGAAAATTCAGGAAATGATGTAAATTTAAAACTATATGAGCCCGATTTTTCAAATACAAAATGGCGTGATCTAAACCTTAATAGAAGATGTGCTTGTTATAGTGGTATAGGAAACGCTGATACTTCATGTAACCAATCTTTTTCAAATGTTTCTATATCATCTTTAACTTCAATACAAAACTTTGACAAAAAGGTAAAAAATTTAGAAATTAAGAATTGCAATAATTTAAGTTGTGCTATTGAAACTCCAGCACCTGTAGAATTTTGTTTTTTATATGATGGAACATCTCCTCAAGATAAATTTTTTAAAATTGGAAACAGTAATTTAGATTTAATATTAAAAGTAAACAAAACAGGTTATGTTGAATATTAAAAAAGGTTTTTCATTACTTGAGTCTTTGGTTGCTTTGTTTGTGCTAAGCATGATCACGCTAGCTTATATAAATAGCAGCACTATATTTTTTAAATCACAGACTGATTTAATTAAATCTGACCGAAAAGATCAGCTAGCAGATTTAATACTTCAAGATATAATGGAGTACGTTAGTCAAAAAAATTCTTCTTTAGGTATAATAACTACAAATGGTAATCACAATTTTAATGGTACTACAGCTATAATCAGTTTAACTGGCTTTACTAGTGATCCTAAAACAGGTGATATGCTTTTAGTCGATGGTGTTAGAGGGCGTTATGTTGTCCAAAACGTATCAGGAACTGGTAGTAATTTACAAATTACAGCAACATCTAACTTTCCATCAACAAATGTTGCAAGTGGTACCCAGGTTTCTTTTATTGCATTTAAAAAACAAGAATTAGATTGTTTTGATGGATTAGATCTAACGGCAATAGCACCAGTAGGTGTTGGTACATGTACAAATTTGCCTACAGAGGTTGCCAACCTTCACAATCATTGGAAAACTCAAATTGATAATGAACTTGGTTCTAATATTACAGTTAGAAATATCGAAGTCACAGATGATAATCTTGTTAAAGTTACAATTGGTGATGGGGTAAGAAATTCTGTACTAGCAAAAAAAGTTAATGATTGTATTTTTGATGATACACCAAACACGGTTGCATTCAATTTTCCTGGTTTAACCGAACCTATTGCAACTGGAATTATGGATCACAATGAAAATCCTACTGAACACTATTTTTTTAAGGGTATTGCAAGAAAGTATCAGGATTTTAATAATGATAATACTGAAATTGGTGAAGATACTATTACTTGTTCCACAACTTGGGCTTCTACCTGTAGACAAACTTATGCATGGTCTAACACAATAACTGTTTTTTTATATAGATACACGGGTGGTCCGGTTAGATTAAAACCATCTGGCTGTATTGCTGACAGTGCAACTCCACCTCCACCTTGGCTTGGTCAATGTGCTGGGGTTCAGGTCAATCAAAATGATTTATCTCTATGGTTTATTTTTGATGAGTATAATCACAAAGATGGAGCCTCAGATACTTCTCAAATAGGATTTTCAAAACCAGGTTGGAATGAACAGGGATATTTATTATATGATGTAAATAACTTACCAACAAATGCTAGAATATTAATTTTCGATGATGCCAGTGAAAGCTGTATAGGTGCGATAACAGCAGGAACATGTACGGGAAGATATAAGTGGTCTCAAGCTCACGATGGGCTTGTAATACATTTGGGAACGTCAAACTTAGCTTCTCTTGATGACATAGGGCTTGAAATAACCGGTGTTCCTTATGGTGTTAATAAATGGAGAATTTTAAGATCAGATGTTCCAAATTGTCTAATTGCGAGTGGGGCAACTAATTCAGCACATGGGGATGCTTGGAATCAAGAAAATGAAAATGATTGTTGGAATTATGTTGAAGCTTATAACACAACTACAACAGCTGACATTAGTAGCACAGCAAACTCAGTTGTTGTAAATGATAGTTCTTATTTTCCAAACTCAGGTTCAGTTCAAATAGGAAGTGAATATGTAAATTATAGTGGAAATACGGGCAATACCCTAACAGGACTAACTAGAGGAGTACGACAAACAGGTACAATTCCAAATGATATTAGTTCTACCTTTACTGGTGAGATTGCACTAAATGGTTCTAATACTCAAATAGGATTTTGGGGTGGCTACTTACAAATAGATGGCGGCGAAGTAGTTAAAGTTAATTATAATAAATCATATGACGATTTTGATAACAATACAATTAATATTATAGCTAGAGGTCAAAGAGGAACTACAGCTGAAAGTCACAGTGCAGGAGACTCAGTACAAAACTATGACATGAGAGGTAGAGGTTGGCCAGCTGGTACAAAAGTTTGGGAAGGACCAACTCACTCAATACCTGTTGTTCAAGGAGAAGATACTACCACCAATACTTTTGAAAGAGTGAGAATAAAAAGGAGAGTAACACTAAACTTATCAACGGCAGCTGTATGTTCATAAAAAAATCAAAAGGATTTTCTTTAGTTGAATTGTTAGTTGGAATACTGATTGCTTCAATTGTTTCATTTTCTGTTTATTCATTATTTGATAGAAGTTCAAAAGATTTTAGTCAAACCGTCAACACTAGTGATTTAAAAACAGAATCTACGGTTATTTTTAATTTGATTGAACGTGATTTAGCTAGAGGTGGTTTTGTTCATCCAATTAGAGGAGATATTACAACTGCCAGTAATTGTAAATCAGGAATTAGTGCTACTAACGCTGTCAACATAAACTCAGGCACTGAAGTAAGTGCTTGTTATGATAAGCCTAGTTATGATGGGGCAGAAGCTTATAGATACAAAGTTACCTACAAACTTGGAGATGGAACTGTAGGTCTTCTAGATACCAATACCATATATAAAAAAATTGAAAGAACTGATGACTGTACTGGTGGTGATACGGTTGCTGACGCTGACCCTAATCTTTCATCAACAATACATTCTTGGCAACCAGTTACCTCAAATATTAGTTCAATTACTTTTTCATATCCAACTATTGGAGCAACTACTAATAATAGTATTTTAGATATAGATATAAATTTTGTATCTAAAAAACAAAATTCACTGAATCTAGATTTTAGAAAAAGAGTATTTTTAAGAAATAAATCACTTACAGGAAGTAGTGTGTCTTGCGATAATAAATGTCCCAATTCAAAAGATATATTTGCAAATTATACTATATCAAGCAATGAAACTAATTGGGATCCAGATACAAGAAATGTTCCTAGTGCAACTGTTGTGGTTTCAGAAAACTATCAAATTGGAGAAGATAAATTACAATGGGACTCAACATTAGCTACCAACTATGGCTTAACACCAACTTTTGATACTGACACAGGTATTTTATCTATAATTGGAAATACTACAGCCAGAAACTATCAAGATTTTATAAGGTCAGTTAATTATGTAAATTTAGAAAATGATATATCTGCTCGAACTAGTTTTGCTGGTAATGATAGAGAGTTTATTTTGGCTTTGGGGTTTGGATCTCTCTGTAATGATTTAATTGGAAGAGAAGTCGGTGCGGTAAGACATTTTTATTGCTACGTTCAAGATACAACAAGCGGAAGAGGGGCATTAAATGGTGGTGGTTCGGATGCAAGTATGGTGGGAAATACATTGTGGTGGGGTCAAGCAAGATTAAGAGCTGAGAATTCTACATATCACAATTTATCAGGGTACTTGGCAACCATCACTAGTGCAGAGGAAAATAATTATGTTTTAGATAAAATTAGAGATACTAATGGAAATCCTGTGGCCGCTTGGTTTGGAGGAACTGACAATTCAGGTGGAGAGACTGTTCTCAATAATGCTTCTGAACTATCATGGGTATGGTCTGGCGGACCTGAGCGAAATCAAATATTTTATACTCATGATGATGTAGTTAATGACGGATATACAAATTGGCGAGACGGAGAGCCCAACGATTGTTGTGATGGTTCTTGGGGTACTGCATATAATGGAAATACTTTAGAAACAAATGAACATTATCCAAATTCTAGTGGTGAACATTATACTCAGTTTAGTAATGTAATAAAGGGAACTGGTTATTGGAATGATCTTTTTGTTACTGGCGTAACTTATGATCCTTTTTCAACACTTGGTTATGTTTTAGAGTTTAGTACAAATTTTCCATCACCAACTATAGTATGTGGAAATGGTTCAGAGTCTGAAAGACTAGCGTGCGTAAATTATTTTAGTTCTTACGATCTAATTCTTGATGATACAACTTATACAGCAACAGATATGTTGGATTTATGCGATCCCAATCCAACAGATGCAAATTTACCACCAGAATGATTTTAAGATCAAATCAAAAAGGATTTGTTTTAGCCCTAACACTGCTTGTTTTATTGGCTATTTCATCTTTTAGTATAGCAATGATGGGTGTGATACAAAAGAACTCTAAAGACTCAATCCGATCACATCAAGTTAATACTGCTAATCAAGCTGCAGAATTTGGATTGGATTCAGGAAGGTTATGGTTGGTAGATCAAATGTCAAAATCTGGTACTGCAGCCATAACCATTACTAACGCTAACAATATATCAATCAGTGGTGATTGTTTAGCACTTCATGGTTACACAAACACTTCAAACAATATTCATTATGCGTTTAGAAAAATTAATCAAAATTTTGCAGAGATAGGGACTGAAACAGACTTTGGAAGATACACTTATGAATATTATGTACAAAGAATTGGAAACCATACCACACTGAATGGTTACAATTTTATACCCCAATCAACAGAAGGTGCTGATACTTTAACACCCACTACTTATAATAATCGAAGAATATTTTATAGAGTGATTAGTTGTGGTTATGGACCAAATGGAAATAAAATTATCCCCTTACAACTTTTTCTTTCTGCAGGTGGTGATGGTGCCGCAGGAAATGTTGCAAGAGCAATAAATATTGAAGGCTATTATAGGCCTTGAACTTGTACCGCATTAATTAACGAGTCAATACTTGGGCCAATACTATTTTTAATAGCTTTATTTGAAATTAGAGAAACTTCTCTAGCTAATCTTGGTCCTTTTAAATCTCTATAAATTAACCCATAATTTAGTGCTAAACTTTCAGGAAGAACAGCTATACCTAACCCAGCTTTAACACAAAGTGCAGCTGTAGACTCATGATAGGTATTTACTACATCTTGACTTTTTTCATTATCTTTAATGCACTTAAAAACTTTTTTATAATCTACATCTCCATCTTTATGCTTAAATTCATAACTATACCATTCACAACCTATTCGATTTATATACTTTTTATTATCAACCTCTACATAAGTTTCTTGAACATCAACTTCTTTTTCTTTTTCAAATCTATGTCCTTTATATATTGCAACAACAAACTTTTCTGAGTACAAAGTTTCATTTCTAATTGAATCATTAAAGGTAGGTGCACTAACAATGGCATAATCTATCTTTTTTTTTTCAACAAGTTCAACTAATTCAAAACTAGTTTTTTCGATTATTCTAATTTGTTTGTTTTTTTCAGATTTTTTTATAACCCAAAGTAAAGATTCTTTACAATTTTCTGAAAGTGTACAGGCTAAACCGATAACAATTTTTTGATTTTCTCTATTATCATTAAAAGTACTTTGTTGGAATTTAAGTACTATGTTTTCTTCATTTTCCTTAATTGATTTAGCATTTAAATAAAACAATTCTCCTTGTTCTGTAAGTTCAATTCCTTTTTTAGATCTTGTGAATAATTTTACTTGTAAATTTTCCTCAATAACTTGTATTGCTCTAGTTAAAGATGGTTGACTTACATTTAAATCTTTAGAAGCAGCTGATAAACTTCCAGTATCAGCAACTCTTAAAAAATATCTTATAAATTTAGGATTTAAAAAGTCAGTATTCATTGAGTTATTTAACGTATCTATATAATAATTATATAATGATGTCTATTATATATAGAAATTATATTATATTTTTGTCTCATAATGGGTATCCTCAAAATAGGTATGATTAATGCTATAAATTATAAAATAATTGAAGATTTTGTTGCTACTATCTATTCAACAGATATCTATGATTTTGGTAACAAGTCTCACTACCCTCAAATTTTAAAAATAATTAGCAGTGTTAATCTTAGAGGCTTTAAAGAAGACGAAATAGTCTGCGATAATGATATTTTTTGTAAAAGCGCCTTAGGAACTAATATAAATGCAGTTGCTAGAGGCTTAAATTTACCAAGAGAAACCACAAGAAGAAAAGTTGAGGAATTAATTAAACTTAAATGGGTTTATAAATATAATTCTGAACTATACGTTACTCAAAAATGGCGTGAAATAAACTTTTCAAATATTAATTCACTTTTAGAAAAAGTGAAAAAAATTTCAAAAGCAATTGAAAAAGAAGCTCTAACACGAGCCGAAGTAGCTTAGAAACCCCCCATTTTAGGTAGTCTTATTAATTATATTATAATTTTGGTTGTAAAATCAAATCATGACTCAATTAACAGATTTAAATGCTGATCTACAAAATCAGTTTGTAGATATATTGGAATTATATGCAAATTATTTTATTAAAATATCTGCAAAAAATCATAATCCTAAAAATATTACAATTGCAGTATTTAAAGCAAATGTAAAAGATTTAAAAAAATTTAAAATAAAAGAATTAAAAACATTAGATAATGCCGTTATTGAAAAAAAATTTAATCCAACTTCAATTAATTATATTTCAAGATCTCTAGATGTTCCAAGAGAGACTATAAGAAGAAATATATTATCCTTAGTTGAAAGTACAGATTTAATAAGAAGCGATAAAGGTTTGTATGTATCTGAAAATTGGATTAAAAAAAATATAGACAAGATTATTTCAGAAGTAGTTGATTTTATAGGTAAAAGTCAAGATCTAACTAACAAAATTGAAAATAAAATTTAATTTTCATGAATTTAAATGAGAAGATAATCAATTATGCTTCTCAATACGATTTGTCAGATTTTCATATTAGGTCAAATCAACCAATTGCACTTAGAGAAAATGGATCAATTTTAGTTTTTGAAGAAGATTTTATAAGTCGAGAAGATATCGAAAACTTTTGGAAAGGTAGCTTAAATAAATCTCAGTTACAAGAAATAGTTAACAATAGAGATTTAGACTTTGCAGTTGTAGTAGGTGATTATCGATATAGAGCAAATGGATATTATACAACAAATGGTCCTTCTATGGTCTTAAGGAAAATTGTTAGTGAAATACCTCAAATGGAAAAGTTAGGATTACCTGATGCAGTCAAGGATGCAATCAAACATAAGAATGGATTAGTTTTGGTAACTGGCCAGACAGGTTCAGGTAAATCAACTTCATTAGCTGCAATGATCGATCAAATAAATTCTAATCGATCTGAAAATATAATTACTATTGAAGATCCAATTGAATTTGTTCACCCTTCTAAGAAAAGTATTATTTCTCAAAGAGAAGTTGGTAAAGATACTGGTAGTTTTGCTCGAGCTTTAAAATCTGCATTAAGACAGGATCCTGATGTAATTTTAGTTGGTGAAATGAGAGATTTAGAGACTATTTCTTTAGCTTTAACAGCAGCGGAAACTGGTCATTTAGTTTTTGGAACATTGCATGCAAGTAATGTTTCATCAACAGTTACAAGAATTTTAGATGTCTTCCCTCCCTCTCAAAAAACTTTGGCCCAGTCAATGTTGGCTGGGTCAATAAAGATGGTTCTTTCACAACAACTTTTAAAGAAAAAAGGTGGAGGAAGAATTGGATGTTTTGAAGTGATGACTGGAACTACAGCAATTAGAAATTTAATCCGTGAAGGTAAAATGGCTCAAATCACTTCAACTTTACAGACATCAGCTCAAGATGGAATGATTACCATGGAAAAATACTTGGAAGGTCTTCAACAAAAAGGATTGGTTGAATAAAAATGAATCCAATTCAAAAATCTTTATTGAGAAATAAAAATTTTAAACAGGTTACAATTCTAAATTTAACAAAAAACCAAGTTAAAAATAATTTAAAGATAAATATAGAAGCACTAAAGCAAAGAAGAAGATTTCAAATATTAAAAAAAAATAAAAGATATAAAGTTGGATATTTCATTTTTGCTTTATTTTGTATTTATCTTTTTATTGCAATCCCATCATTGTAATATCATCTCTTAGATTTTCTCTATTATTTAATTTACTTGTTACTAAATCAACTATTTGTTTAATATCAAAAATTTGTAATTTTAGAATTTCTTTTTCTATACCTTTAATAGTAAATTCTTGATCATCATCAATATAACCTTCGGTTACTCCATCAGTGTATATAAATATCTTTTTATCTTCGATATTAATTGAGTTTGTTTTAATAATTTCAGGAGATTTGATATTCATCAACCCAAGTGGTGGTCTTTCAGCTTTTATATAAGAAAAAGATTTATCTTTTAAATCAAAACACATAATACTTTCATGGCCAAAATTAACAAATTCAATTGTTTTACTATTAACGTTTAATTTCCCAATTACCGCTGTAATAAACATTCCCTTATAAGAAGATTCTTTAACTTGATTGTTAATGTTTTGAGCTAATTCATTTATTGAAAATTTTAGTTTAGATAGTGATTTAAATACTGATGATGCATTTGCCATCAACATGCCTGCTTTAATACCTTTTCCCGAAACATCAGCTAAAGTGAAATAAATTTCATCGTCAGAAACTTTGATATAATCAAAATAATCGCCTGATACGTCTTTTGCTGGTATATTTTTTGCGTATACAAAATTTTCTAAATCTTTTTTAATTGGAAAAAGTTTTTTTTGTACTTCACCTGCAATTTCTCTTTCTTTTTTTAATACTAATTGTTTTTTTTCATTCTCAATTGAAGATTTATTTTCCTCAACAAATCTTGAGTATAATAAAAATATAAACAAAATAGCATTGAATAATATTATATTATAAACCTCTATAAAGTAGTTTTGTTTATAAATTATAATACTTATTGCAAATATAATAATTACCAAAAATAAATAATTAATAATTGAATAAATTGGTTTAAAATAATTTCCTATAATTACAATCACTAAGAAGCTAATAACTAAAATTAAATTTTCGATAATCTTTGTTATATAATTTATTTTTAAAAAATCTTTTGATAGAATATTTTCAATAATATTTGCATGAACTTGAACACCTGGAATAATGTCTCCTGTAGGTATTTTTACTAAGTCAAATACACCTTCTGCAGAAGAACCAATTAAAACTATTTTATTATTAACTATGTTTTGATTAAAATTATTTTGATAAATATCAGACGCTGAAATATACCCATTTTCACTGAATTTTTTGAATTTGATAAATTTTAAACCATTTTCGTTAGTTTCAAAATTAGTACTTCTAGTCTTAATCTGTTGAACGCCACTTTGATCTGTCTCAATTAAATAGCTTTTTTCCTTATTATGTAGCCTGATAGCTTCTAAAGAAAGTGAGGGTGTTAATTTTTTGCTAATATTTAAAATTAAAGGCACATATCTAAGTATTCCATCTTCGCTATCAATAATTGATATAGACCCCAATCCCTTTGCTGCATTATTGAAGTTTTCTAACGACGAAATATGTCCCTGATAACTATACAAATAATCTAAAGGATTTTCGCCTCTAATAATTATATTAGATTTAATTGTAAAATTATTTTTTTTAGTTTCTTTTGTCGCTCCCACCAATGGAAGTATGACATTATTTTCCTTTATCGATTTTAAAAAAATTTGATCACTATTTATAATATTTTCTTGATTATAGATTATCTCAAATTCCTCCAAAATAGTGACTGGATTTTGTTTATCATCTTCACTAAAAAAAATATCAAAAGCTATTACAGAGGCACCAGCAGATTTAAGATTACTTAAAATGTTAGAATATATATCTCTGCGCCATGGAAATTGACCTAGTTTTTCTATACTCTTTTCATCAATATCTACAATAACTACTTCATCTATAGAAAAATCTTCTTCAAACAGGCTTTGAAAAAAATCATAGTTTAGAAATCCTATTCTTTTTTTAAAATTTGAGTCAATATTAAAAATAATAATTAGAATTACAATAATAATTGAGCTGACGACTTTTTTATTCACCTAGATATCAATTTTTTCTTTTTTAGGGGAAATGAAAATCATTTTTTCATTTGGAAGTTTCCATTTAGGTTTTCTTCCTAAGAAATTTTCAATAGATTTGATATTATCATCAAAATGATTCAAGGGACGATCATAAGGTGAGTCTTTAATTAATTCATTTTTGTCAATTACTAAAGGGGTGTGATACTTGCTAGAAATTATCTTCAATTTCTTCATGTTTGTATTGTAAACAGCAGTTTCGCCATAACAATTACATACGTAAGTTCTGTCAAAATCATTTTCATATTCCACATAGGTAACTGTACCTCTAATACCAATTGTTCCTTTTGGAGTTTTTATTTGAAGTTCATTGGGTTGTTTTCCAAAAATCCCATGAAAACTTCCTTTAATAAGTTCCTTAATTTTATTTTTATAAAATTTTATTTTTGAATTAGGTCTAATCAAAAATCCATTTTGATCATTTTGTAATAAAACTAAATTATCACCAGTTACAATTTCTGATTTTTCATTTAAATTAATAAAAGTTTTATTAGTTACTTTTTTATCATTGACTTTCAATTCACCAATAATTAGTTGATTTGTATTAGGATTTGCTTTAGCAAAATTAATAAATAAACTAGATAATAATAATAAACTCGAATGCTTACAAAATTTTCTTCTAGTAATTTTTTTGGTCATCACAAACCCTACATTAAAATTTCTGTCAGATATGGCTGCCCTCCCTAAAATGGGGGGGGTAAAAACTAGTCTTTCTTAGGTGTTATTCCAACTCTAGAAAAGCTGACACTGTTTTCTAAATTTGTTTCACTATCAATATTTTCAACAACTAAATTCATATGCCCAGCAAAAGCTATAGGATCATTTCCAATACCTGACCCTAACTCTATATTACTAACGGTAAATTCATTATTTAAGAAATATGAATTAGTGCCATTATTTATATACGCAGTTTTACTATCTGAGTCTCCTGCTTGAGGAGTTCCATCACCAAAATTAGTATTATCCAATGAAGCATTTCCATTACTAGCTATTGTTACGTTTTGATCACTTTCAACATTAGAGGATGAGCTTGTATAATCGTGAGATTTAGATATCTCAGAAAATGTTCTGCTAGAATCTGAACCTAATGAAACAGTTCCTGAAACAGATTGAGTAATTGTTTTTGCAGCAAAATCAATAACAACCTTAGAGTCGATAGTTCCACTTCCAGCTCCCACCGATGCTGCACCATTTACTCCTGTTGCTGAATATGTATAGGTTCCAGATGATTTACCTGCAAGATCTGCGTAACTAGAGTACCCCTTATCTGTTCCACCATATTTTGCTATCATTGCAATTGCATCACCAAATTCACCATTTGCTATTATAATTTTGTTACCCTCTGTCTCGTTATCTAATTCTTTTTTATATTCGTCACCAAATAATTCTGTAACTGAAATTCCTAATGCATTTGATAAAACTTCAGCAGTTGCGCCACCATCCTCTTTTTTTAAAGCTATCTCTATTACTTCCGCCACTAATTCACTACCACTTTCTTTTCCAGATATAAGAAGTCCTTCTTTCACAGCTTCTTGAATTTGTTCATCTTCAGAAATCTCATTTCTAGCCTCAAGTATTCTTACAAAATCATTAAAATCTTGTTCTGAAATCACAATAGGTTCTTGAGGGGCTTGATCTTGAGTAAATTGTGTAAATAAAAAAGGTTGATCTAAAATAACACTGCCAAATTGATTAAAAACCTCAACTTCTCCTGGTCTTAAACCTAATGTGTTATTTGGGCCAGGTCCAATAAGTAAAATTTTACTATCACCTTCTTCTTCATCTACAAGAGCTTGAAACTCTGTTCCTCTTGTTCCTATTGTGCCCGCAGGTGTTTTAATAATTAGATCTTCGGGATTAGTCTCACTGATCTTTCCTGAAAGAACTTTAATACTTCCTTGTTTTATACTTGTGGTAATTTTTCCTTTTAAATTATCAGGATTGTAAATAAATTCATCTATAGTTAATTCAGTTCCTGCTCCTATCATCATTACTGTCTCATCTAATAAAATAATTTGAGACTTTGAATTATCTCCTGCAATAACTGTTTCATTGAAATAAATTGAATCTCCAGCATTTAAAACCCTATTATCCAAGGTTTTAATTTCACCAATTGCCAAGGTTACAGTTCCTATAACCTGATTTTGAGCAAACAAATTATTAGGTAAAATTAATATAAAAATTAGTATGAATAGTTTTTTCAAAAGTTAATCCTTTTTGTTAGTCCCATATTATGTATTTCTTTTTCATAGTCATAATTTAAGATATTTGAGTCACTTTCTATTTTTGAAAAAGATAGGTTGTAATAAATATCTTTAAAAAGATTAAATTTATTTAGAAAATATAAATTAGATAATTCTCCTCTTAAACTCGCCGATGTATTTTCTATTTCATCATCTCTGATGGTGTTGGAAAGAACAAATGTATCAGCTTTAGTATATTCATTTTCTGTATAAGATTTACTTAATGTGAAGCTTCCAAATTTCATATTTTTTGAATAGCTCATTGAATACTTTTGCTGATCATAGCTATACTGATCTGCAATAGCTTCCACTTCGTTTAATCCATAATTAAATGCTAATTTATTGTTAGATAAATTAAATTCATAGCCAGTATTAGCGCCTATTGAGTAATTATTTTTTTCTCTTGTCGTTGAAAAAGTATTATTCTGATCATACGTATTTCGCGTTGAGTTTAGTCCTATAAATATTAAATGATTTTTATCAATTGAATATCTATCATTTAAACTTAATGATAAACTATGAATATCAGCCTGATTTCTATAATTTGATTTATTGTAGTTGATAACAGTGCTAACTGCATTTTTATTTTCAAAGTAATTATAATTTAAAAAAAATGAATTTAGATCTTTTTCTTCAGATTTGTCTTTATTTTGATAAGTGTCAGAAAACCCGACATTAAAATTTATACTAGAGTTATCATCAAGTCTTTTATACGCACCCATTCTTGTACTTTGTATTTGCAATGTATCATTTTCAATTTCGTTAGTTGCATAATTACTTATTGAGTCACTTACATAAAAAGTTCCTGAATTTGATAAATTATTAATATTGGTGTGATAAGTGTGGTTAAAGGATATATCTATATAACCATTCCATTTATTTTTATCATCTGACTGAACAGTATTATTCAAATTTTGTAAAATTATATCTACCTCAGCATGAATTTCAGATGATAGTTGATCACTTTTTTTTATCTCATCAATTATTTGGATTGTTCTTTCAACTGAGTCAATTCTCAATGAAATAGAAAGATAATACATCTTAAGATCAATATTTTCTGGATATAAACTAGTTAATCTTTCAAGAGTTGAAATTACAGATTTATAATTACCTAAATCCTCTTGTTGCTTTGCATATTTTAAATTTAATTTTAAATCATTTGGTTTTTTCAAAATTTGCTCCAATTCAATTAAGGCATTTACTTTTGAAATACTCAAAAAAAAAAATAAAATTAAAAAGTAAATTTTTTTATAATTCATTTTTATTTAATTAATTATTGGAATGATAAATCTAAATATGTAAAAAATTTCAATAACATCCCCATTATGGGTGAGCTTTGACCTTAATTAACTTTATTATCTTTCAAAACTTAAGTAATTTGGGTTTATGCAAAAATCTTTTCCAGCCACTCTGGATAATCTTAAAAATATCAGACTATTTTTGATAAATTTTCTTAAAGATCATAAAATTGAAAATAAGATAATCAAAGAAGTTGAGCTAGCAGTGGACGAAGCTGCATCAAATATAATTAAACATGCCTACATAGAGGAAAATAAAAATAATGTCATCAAAATAGAATTAGAATTAAAAAATAGAACATTTCTCATTCAATTATATGACAATGGTATTGAGGTTGATAAGAACACTATTAAACCTAGAAGTTTAGACAATGTTAAACCAGGAGGTTTAGGTAGCCACTTTATAAATCAAATAATGGATGAAACTAAGTATTTAAAGTCAAATAAGTGGATTAATCATCTTGTGATGAAAAAAAATATTAATTAGGCGTATATATTTTGTATATACGCCTATATTAAAAATTATATTAAGTAGCTGAATTTATAGTTTGTGATAGTACATCATCACCAACATCTTGTTTAATAGTACAAGCACCAGCCGCAACACAGAATATAGTTATTCTACCGTCAGCATCAGGATCAGTTGTAGCATTTGCAACAGCTTTAGCATAAGTAGCAGCCGCTTCATCTTGAGAATAAGGATTTTTATATCCTAAACCATTAGTGGCGCTTGTTAAGTAAGCAGCTATATTTGTATCTGAGTCAGCATCGATAGCACCTGCACAAGTATCAGCTACCCAGGTTGCTCCTGAGCCCCAAGCATAATTACCAGTACCGACAGAACATTTGGCCATTTCAGCATTAATCATACTAACTGTTTGAGCAAACTGTGTTCTAGCAGCCTGTTCTTTAGCACTTGCAGTGTATCCAGTGTAAGCTGTGATACCAACTGCAGAAAGTACTCCAATAATTGCAATTACAACAAGTAATTCAATTAGTGAAAAACCTTTGCTTTTTCTTAATGTTTTCATTTTTCTCCTTTAAGTTCTTCTTTGTTAACAAAATTAAAATCTATTACGAAAATTGATTAATTAAATATTAGAGTCCCCCAAAATGGGGGTCTTTAAAAAAAATAAGATTTTAAACCCCATATATTTAAATAATGAAAAATATAAAAATATTAACAATATTAATAATTCTTTTTTTTACCTCAGGTGCTTTAAAAGCTGCAGAGTCTATAGTGGCTGGAGTAGATGGAATGTTCTGTTTAGCTTGCCAAGAAAAACTTACTAAAGCTTTTAATGATAAGTTTGGAAGTGAAGTAATTATCACCGTATCATGGGAAAAAGGGTTGGCAGTAGTTAGCGTTCCAACAAAGGGAAAAATTACTGAAGAAGATTTTAAAAATGTTGTTTTAGAAACTGGATTTAAATTTGAAGGAGTAAAAAAAGTAGGTAAGCCATTAAATAGTCTTAGAGAAACAGAAGTATTTATTGAACAAAATCCAGGTCTTTTAATTTTAAAAACTTTTTAAGAAATCTTTAGTAAATATTTTCAATAAATTAAGATTTTTAAGCACTGAGTATGGATTATCTTTATTAAGCAAAAGGAATTATTAGAATTATTAGATGGTTTTAAATGAGTTTTATTGAAATTTTTGCACTATTAATTTTTTTATTTCCTCTGGCTTTTAGCCCTGGACCAGGGAATATGTTTTTTGCTGCTAATGGTGCTAGATTTGGTTTTGTAAATACTATATCAGCAAATCTTGGCTATCATTTAGCAACAATTATTGTTACTTTTTTGATAGGTTTTGGTTTTAGTTTGTTTTTTTCATTTATAGAAAAACAATATCAATATATTCAAATTATTGGTTCACTTTATGTGATGTACTTAGCATACAAATTTTTTAAAGCAGGAGTTTATAATCAAAATGATCAAAATCTTAAGTGCAGAATTATTAATAAAGTAAGTAGTGGATCTCCTCATATCGTAGATGTCTTAGATTCAAAAAAAATAGCTCTTGTGATTAATACGGGTGGTGGAAATAGTGAACATAGATTAAATGATGCAATAGCCCTTAGAAGAGCAACATTAAAAAATAAAGTTCCATATTGTACCAATATGTCTACTGCTCAAGCATGTCTACAGGCTATTAAATCTCTTAAAACTAAGAAATTAGAAGTAACTGCTCTTCAAGATATTTAAATTCAAATTAAAAAAACCTATTTTGGACATATTACAATCTGCAAAATAAAGTTTTTATTAAATATTTAGAAATTAAGAAATTAAATTTTTTATTGATGATTTAAAAAAAATTAATATTTTATCGTCATGATACATGGAGATAATGCTAAAATTTTATCATTTCCAAAATTTAAAATTATAAAGCACGAAAAATTAAAAGTTAAAAATTACAAAGGGTTTAATTTAATAAATATAACACCTGATTTAAAAAAAATATCTCAAAAAATAATTAATAGAAAATTATTTTCATATTTAGATTATTACAAAAATTTAGC